>Ga0114919_10001369_pt1 | contig 19457 bp, 31 predicted proteins | sample BlataG_FD_88682 | JGI IMG/M metagenome (GOLD analysis project Ga0114919, IMG submission 88682) | Deep subsurface microbial communities from Black Sea to uncover new lineages of life (NeLLi) - Black_00105 metaG | ecosystem: Environmental > Aquatic > Marine > Oceanic > Sediment | place: Atlantic... | reverse complement strand
GCCACTTTCTCCTGCCGAGGAGGTGAATCAGCTGGTTCGGGCAGCGGCGGCGGCTTCTACTCGCACACCAGAAGAGCAAGCGGGTATCACGCCCACGGGTCCGATGGGAGCGCAGGCAGCGGCGGGAACTCCTGCTGAGAACTTTTATGCCGATGCTTATCGTCAGTTTCGTGGCACACCGGATCAGCCTTTTGAGGGCAACATTCCAGGTCAGACTTTTGCTAACATATCAGGCGGCCTTACTAACTTGTTTGGTGGTGACGCGCCTTCGGCGCAGGATACGGCGGCGTTTCAGTCTGGTCAGCTTTTGTCCTTGCCGGGTGCAACCATGGATCCTGAGACAGGCGCCATTAGTGGGGCACAGGCGGGTCCTGGTACATTGAACATGAACCGCTTTGGCATGGTTACCTATTCTGGGATGCCGGATCCTGACTATGAGGGGCCGTATGCAAACCTCGTGCGTGGCACAGCAGGACAGGATACGAGCGGCGGTAGCGATCAGTCTGTTATGCAGCAGCAGACGCAGGTTGATCCGTGTCCGCCCGGTTATCAGTTAGATCCTGCCACTCAGCAGTGTGTTCCGATTGATGTGGTGGATGATCAGGCATTTACTTTGGGTCGCAGGGAGTATGGTCCGTCAGAGTCGCCGTCCTTGATTGGTACGCCGGTAAGTCCTTTTCAATCACCCACGCTTCAGCCTACGGCGCCAAACATGGGTTTCATGAGGCAGGCGGTTAATCCGTTTGGTTTTGCGCGGGGCGGGATTGTTGAACTGCCGAAGAAATGAACTTAGAGACCGTACCAGAGGAAGTAGCACGAGAGATTCTGGCTTTACAGCAACAGCAAGTTAGGTTGCATGTTCGCTCTGAGGCCAAGGATCACTTTATGCCTTTCGTTCATCATGTATATGATGGGTTTATTGAGGGACGGCATCATCGGGTTATTGCGGAGAAGTTGGAGCGTGTGGCGCGGGGTGAGTTAAAGCGTCTCATTGTTAACATGCCGCCGCGACATAGTAAGTCTGAGTTTGCGTCATATTTGATGCCTGCTTGGTTCTTGGGTCGCAATCCGAAGCTGAAGATCATTCAGGCTACGCATAACACGGAACTGGCGGTCAGGTTTGGTCGTAAGGTTCGTGATTTGATTGCCACGCCTGATTATCGGACTGTGTTTCCTGACACCGAATTGAAGGCGGACGACAAGGCGGCTGGGCGCTGGGGTACGGCTGCCGGCGGCGAATACTTTGCGGCTGGCGTTGGTGCGGCAATGACGGGTCGTGGTGCGGACTTGTTGATCATTGACGACCCGCACTCGGAGCAGGACGCGCTGTCGAGTACGGCGTTTGATCATGCGTTTGAGTGGTACACTTCTGGTCCTAGGCAGCGTTTGCAGCCAGGTGGCGCGATCATCATCGTTATGACGCGCTGGGGTATGAAGGATCTGACGGGTCAGGTTTTGAAGATGCAAGGCTCGGATCAGCTTGCTGACGAGTGGGAGGTTGTGGAGTTTCCGGCGATTATGCCGTCAGACAAGCCGCTTTGGCCGGAGTTTTGGAACAAGGACGATTTGCTGAAGGTGAAGGCGTCCTTGCCGGTGGGCAAGTGGAACGCGCAGTGGCAGCAGAATCCGACAGCCGAAGAGGGGGCGATAGTTAAGAAAGAGTGGTGGAACATGTGGGAGAAGGAGGAGATCCCGCAGGTTAAGTACATCATTCAGTCTTATGATACGGCGTTCAGCAAGAAAGAGACGGCTGACTATTCAGCGATTACGACATGGGGTGTGTTTGAGAACGAGGAGACGGGTGCGGACAACATCATCTTGATGGATGCTCGTCGAGGTCGTTGGAACTTCCCAGAGCTGAAAGAGGTTGCTGGTGAGGAGTATGAATACTGGGAGCCTGACATGATTATCGTTGAGGCGAAGGCTACGGGCACGCCTTTGACGGATGAGTTACGTCGTGCCGGCATTCCAGGCATGAACTATACACCAGCCAAGGGTCGTGATAAGGTAACCCGTATGCACACGGTGGCTCCGTTGTTTGAGGCGGGGATGGTGTGGGCACCGGAAAAGAAGTTTTCGGATGAGGTTATAGAAGAGTGTTTGGCGTTTCCAAATGGCGAACACGATGACTTTGTCGATAGCATGACGATGGCGTTGATTCGTTTCCGGCAGGGTGGGTTCATTGAACTCGAGGGTGAGAACGACAACACCGACTGGTATCCGAGGAAGCGGGAGTATTACTGATGGGGTCTAATTATCACGGTTCCAAGTTTTTGACTCCGAAGGCCAAGTCTAAGCGACAGCGGCAGTTGGAGCGGTCAGGCTATGACGAGGACACTATAAAAGACATTCTGGATTACGAGTTTGATTTGGGTTTGGGTCGTTACCCTAAGACACCGTTGGCTGGTAAGACATACAAGTCAGGTGGCGTGGTAAAAGTTCAACGTCGCGGCACCTTTAAGGGGATATTTTAATGGCACTACCTCCACGCCCTATGGGCAGTTTGACAGACTCTGGCATTGAAGCGCCAGAGGGGATGGAGATTGAACTACCGCAGGTGGAGGATTTCGCTGGCGGTGCGGAGGTTATGGATGATGGCATGGGCGGTGCCATTGTACAGGCGCTCATGGGCGCTCAAGAGGGTGTAGAGGTAGAAGCCGAGGTATATGATCACGGTGCGAACTTGGCCGAGGTTATGGATGATGGAGCCTTGGGTGATATATCAAGTGAGCTGCGTGAGCAGTATGAGGATGACAAAGAGTCAAGAAGCGAGTGGGTAGAGGCATACACCAAGGGTTTGGATCTCTTGGGCATTCAGTATCAGGAGCGCACTCAGCCGTTTCAGGGTGCATCTGGCGTAACGCATCCTCTTATTTCTGAATCTGTAACGCAGTTCCAAGCGCAGGCATACAAGGAACTTTTGCCTGCTGGGGGTCCTGTACAAACACAGATTATTGGTTTGAAAGATCAAGAACGTGAATCTCAGGCGCAGCGCGTCAAGGAGTTCATGAACTATCAGATTACGGAGGTTATGGAGGAGTTTGATCCTGACACGGATCAGATGCTGTTCTATCTGCCGCTTTCTGGATCTACATTTAAAAAGATTTACTTTGATGATTTGAAGGGACGGGCGGTATCAAAGTTCGTTCCTGCTGAAGATCTGGTTGTTTCGTATTCTGCTAGCGATCTGGCGACAGCAAACCGTGTGACGCATGTGTTGCAGATGACAGAGAACTCTGTCCGCAAGATGCAGATTATGGGGATGTACCGTGACGTTGAGCTGACCTCTGGCACGGATGATGAAGATGCAAGTAGCGTAGACAGCAAGATTGACGAAATTGAGGGTGTCGAGCGCGGATATACGGACGATCTTCTGACGATCCTTGAGATGCATGTAGAAATGGATCTGGAAGGGTTTGAGGATATAGGTCCTGATGGGGAGCCTACGGGTATTAAGCTGCCGTACATTGTGACCTTGGATCACGGTTCTGGAGAGGTTCTTTCGATTCGTCGTAACTTTGCGGCGGATGATCCGCTGAAGCGCAAGCGCCAGTATTTCGTTCACTACAAATTCCTGCCGGGTCTTGGATTCTATGGCTTTGGCCTGATCCACATGATTGGCGGTTTGGGGCGTGCGGCTACCAGTATCCTGCGTCAGTTGATTGATGCAGGTACATTGGCGAATCTGCCATCTGGTTTCAAGGCGCGGGGCATTCGCATCCGCAACGATGACGAGCCGCTGAGTCCTGGTGAGTTTAGGGACATTGACGCGCCTGGTGGTGACATTCGCAACTCAATCATCCCGCTTCCGTTTAAGGAACCATCAGGTACGTTGGCTCAACTGCTTGGTTCACTGATAGAGGGTGGTCGCCGGTTTGTGTCCATTGCTGATCAGCAGGTCAGCAACATGAACCAAGAGATGCCTGTTGGCACGACTGTAGCCATGCTGGAACGCGGCATGAAAGTTATGTCGGCCATCCACAAGCGCCTACATTATGCTCAAAAGAACGAGTTCCGGCTTCTGTCGAAGATTTTTGCAGAGAACCTGCCTGCCGAGTATCCGTATGAAGTACCAGGCGTAGACCGCAACATCAAGGCGACGGACTTTGATGGACGGGTAGATATCATTCCTGTTTCGGATCCGAATATCTTCTCGATGGCACAGCGGGTGACGCTGGCGCAGACGGAACTACAGTTAGCGCAGTCCAATCCGCAAATGCACAACCTGTATGAGGCATACAAGCGTATGTATTCAGCATTGGAGGTGCAGAACATTGATGAGATTCTGCCTCCGCCGCAGGAGCCGCAACCAACCGATCCTAGCGTAGAGAACGCAAGAGGTTTGGGAGGACAGTTGCTTCAGGCGTTCCCAGAACAGGATCATGACGCACATATCATGGTGCACATGGCATTTGTACAGTTGCCTATTGTGCAGACATCTCCACAGGTTCTGGGTGTGTTTGTGGCGCATTTGATGGAGCATGTGGCATTGAAAGCGCGTGATCAGGTACAAAAAGAGGTTGAGGCTTTGCAGGCGGAGTCACAACAATCAATGTTGGCGGCTCAAGTCGGCGCAATAGATCCGATGCTTGCACAGCAACAGATGCAGGCTACTCAGTTTACGCCTGAACAAATTGAGGCACGAGTGGCACAGGTAGAAGCAGAACTGTCACAACAGGTTCTGGCTATGCTGTCACCGCAACAACAACAGCAAGATCCTCTTGTAGCAATTAGGCAACAGGAACTTGCTATTAAGGCTTCCGAGTCCGAGCGCAGAGCGCAGCAAGACGCGGCAGAACTTGACCTAGAACGCCAGAAGCTCCAGCAACGAGCTATGACTGACGCAGCGAGAATCGAACTCCAAGAGGAGATCGCAGAAGATAGGGCAGATGTGAACAGGGAACGCATCCAGACCCAGCGTGAGTTGGCGATGCGTAAAGGTTAATTGGATCCAGTAAGTGCAATGGCCACCGCTACGGCGGCATTTGGAGCCATCAAAAAAGGATTTGCGATAGGACGGGACATCGAGTCGATGGCATCCGACCTTTCGCGTTGGATGGGTGCACTGTCCGACCTTGATCAGGCCGAGAAAGAGGCTAAGAATCCTCCCATATTTAAAAAGCTGTTTGGTGGCAAATCTGTTGAGCAGGAAGCCATAGAGGCCTTTGCGGCCAAGCGTAAAGCACAAGCACAACGTGACGAACTCAAGCAGTGGATTGGTTTTACACTGGGCCAGTCAGCTTGGGAAGAATTGGTGCGTATGGAAGGCCAAATTCGGAAGAGGCGCCAAGACGCAATTTACGCACAGCGGGAAAAACGCCGTAAATTTGTAGAAATCATGGCTTGGATCATCATGATCGGTGCTGGCGTTGCGGTGCTTACAGCGTTTGTTTTGTTGCTCAAAGCGCATACGGCTCAAGCCGAGCAGATGACAACTTGCCGTAAGGTTAAGTGTGAGAAGCTAGAGAACAAGCAAATGGTCTGTGTTTTCAGGGGACAGAACAATACGATTGAATCTCAGTTTTTTGAGTACGGGGAATTTATTCCGAGTGAATACCAGTGCAAGTATGATCCAAACGCACGCAAAGACATAACTATACAGGAGACTATGAAGGAGATACGGGAGAGCCAGAAGTGACCAAACGCTTTCAGAAGGACACCGAGTATGCTGAGTATGATCTGGACGGCGATGGCGAAATTACGGACGCGGAACTCGCCCACGCCAAAGAAATACGTCAGGCCGAGCACGAGATGCGTAAACTACGGGCACAGCGCCGTATGGCGACGGCCTCGTTGGGAGCAATGGGTACTTTTACAGTCGCGATGTTCTTTGTGCCGATTGAGCGGGTGTCGGCGCTGGCGGATATAAGTAATTTGTTTTATATTAGTGGAGCAGGCATCGTAGGTGCATATATGGGCACTACGGCTTGGATGAGCCGAAAATGATCGATGCTTTTTTGCTCTTGGTTTACTTGGGTACGGGGGATGTGCGAAAGTTGGAGTCTGGAAACATGTACTTCTATTCAATTGTCGAGTGTAATCACTTTGCAAACCAAGTGTCCAAGAGATATGGGAACTACGGTTACGCGGACTACATGGATCCCAAGGATCGAGTCACTGCGTACTGCGTTCCTAGACAGGTGAACCCAGATCAGGTAAAGGTATACTGATGTTGCAAGCACTTATAGGTCCTGTATCTGGCCTTATTGGGTCATGGATGGACTCAAAAACGGAAGAGCAACGCGGCAAGTCTGCGGTTGCCAAAGCTAAAGCGGAAGCGGAAGCCAAGGTTATGGTTTCTGCCGCTACGTCAACGGCTGATTGGGAAAAGCTGATGGCGAAGGGCAGTCAGTCGTCTTGGAAGGACGAGTGGCTAACAATTTTGTTCTCGATCCCACTGATATTAGCGTTTGCTGGTGAGTGGGGTAGAACCATCGTTGCGGAGGGTTTCGCGGCTTTGGAGGTGATGCCTGACTGGTATCAGTATACACTGGGTGTGATTGTCGCTGCTAGTTTCGGAGTCAGATCGGCAACGAAGTTCTTTGGTAAGGGCAGATAATGTTTCCTTTGTTTGGTGGCATCGGTGGAATGGCTAGTCCATTTGGTTTCGCAATGAATCCAATGATGAGCCAGATCGGCATGATGGCACTGATGCGGGAACGAATGATGGCGAACCGTGAGCCTCAAGAACCGACAGACACGTTCAATGAGCAACCTGTGGCTCCTGCGGAGGAGCTTCTTGATGGTCAAACGCGCCTGCCAGACATGTTGGCACAACCGCAACAGCGCATGGCGGTTAGCGGAACATTGAATCTACGTCCTCAAAATGGCGGGATAGCAACACTAGAACCCGCGATTACAACTGACATAGGTCCTATCAATAGTCGTTTACCTATGGCATTCGCACAACAGACCCTTCGTTAGGAGACTATGATGCCCAAGAACAAGTACACTAAAAAACAGATGAAAATTGCTCGTGTAGCAGAGCCGCGTGACGAAATCACCGGCGCCGACTTTGAAGTTCTGCGTAAAGCCGGCGGCGGTATGGTCCGGTATCAAGAGGGTGGCAAAGTAGAGCCAAGGATCATTGAGCTTGAAGAATTGCTTGAAGCCGCAAGAGAGGCTGGTGATCAAGATAAGATCGCTGAGTTGGAGTCAGATCTGCTCAAAGAACGTGGGTTTAAGGCTGGCGGCAGGGTCAAAGGCTTTCGTAGAGGCATGAGTGTCAGCGTTGATGGCATGGGTCGTGGTTGTGGCTCTGCCGTTAAGGGCAAAAATTTTAGCGGGACGTACTAATGCCTACGATCATGATCAGCATATTACCGGACGGTGCTATACCGGTAGACAAGATGTCCGATGGAGACAACGGTAATAACTGCCCGTTGCCAACTCAGGATGCCGACTTAAACATGGAAAATCGTGAAATAGCAGTTGATGAGGCTAACTATCGTGAGCCAAATTCATCGGCAGCATTTCGTGCAGATCAGGTTTGTGGCAGTTGCGCCGCATATAACCAGACAGAAGAAATGCTTGAGTGTATCGGCGATGAATCGCGCAATACTGGGTATTGCCAGATCTGGAAGTTCGTTTGTGAAAGCGAAAACACTTGTGATAGCTGGGCAGAGGGTGGCCCGATCACAAGTGACAAACAAGCAGACTACAAAGATATTCTCTAATGGATGTTGCAGACTTCGCAAAATATGTTTATAGCTTGTTGTCGAAGCGTGAAGAACAGATCGCTGACATGTTGACATCTGGTGGTGTTCAGAACTTTGAGCAATACCAGCGGTTGGTGGGAGAAGTACAGGGACTTGTCTACGCCAAAGAAGAAATCAAATCCCTGCTGGAGAAAAACGTAGAAGATGGCGAAGACATTATACGTTCCTGATCATATTGCTAAAAAACGTGAGGGAGGAGAGTCTTCTCCTTTCGTGTCTAAAGAAGACCGGGTTTTAGACCCAAATCTCGTAGACAAATCTTTAAAAGAACGACTTCCGCAGCCCACTGGTTGGCGGATTCTTGTTATGCCGTATCAAGGCAAGGCCAAAACTGATGGCGGTGTTTTGATTCCAGATCAAGCTCGAGAGCGTGAGGCACTGGCAACAGTAGTCGCTTATGTTTTGAAGCTGGGTCCGTTGGCATATCAAGATCCCAACAAGTTTGGAGACAATCCAGAGCCGTGGTGTGAAGAAGGACAATGGATATGCATTGGCCGCTATGCGGGGTCTAGGTTCAAGATTGACGGTGGCGAGGTACGCATCATCAACGATGATGAGGTAATTGCCACAATTCTTGAGCCAGAAGATATTAAACAGGTTTAAGGGGTTTGTTATGAATCAGGTTGCTGAAAAACAAGTTGAAGATCAAGAGGATGAAAATGTTGAAGTCACTCTTGAAGAGAACTCAGATCAAGAGAATCCTGAAGAGGCTGTTCAGGCAGACGGTGAAGAACTTGATGAGTATAGTCAACGAGTTCAAAAGAGAATTAAGAACCTTACGGAACGCTATCGCAAGGAAGAGCGAGACCGTGAAGAAGCTGTTCGTATCGCTCAGACGATAAAAAACGAAAATGATCAGCTAAAAGAACGCCTTAAAAACCTAGATACTGGGTATCTCAGCGAATATGGGTCGCGTTTGGAGTCTCAGCTCAGTCAGGCCAAAGCCGCGTATAAAGAAGCGCATGATCGCGGCGATGTGGACTCCATGTTTGAAGCGCAACAGGCTTTGTCCAAGATTGCGATTGAACAAGAACGCTATCGTCTTGCGAAACAGCGTCAAGAAAAGGTTCAGGTCCAGCAACCAGAGGGCGGTCAGCCTGTTCAACAGCCTGTCCAGCAACAACAGCCAGCCGCTGCGAAGCCAGATCCAAAGGCACAAGGGTGGGCAGAGAAAAACGAGTGGTTTGGTCAAGACGAGGTCATGACTTATGCCGCATTTGGGATTCATCGCAGGCTTGTCGAGGAAGAAGGGTTTGACCCTCAGAGCGATGACTATTATGATGAAATAGATCGGCGTATGAGAACGGAGTTTCCAAACAAGTTCTCTGCCCGTAAAAACGGGGGAAGTAACAGGGTCGCCTCTGCTGATACTTCCGCTTCCCGCAGCACAAAGCAGGGGCGCAGGACGGTCAAGTTAACACCATCGCAAATAGCTATTGCTAAGAAACTTGGCGTTCCTCTTGAAGAATACGCTAAGTATGTGAAGGAGTAGAACATGAGCGATAGAGTTTCAAGATCGTCACAAACACGCGACAAACAATCGCGCCGCAAACCATGGCAACCACCTAGCCGACTGGATGCTCCTGCACCGCCTGATGGATACAGGCATCGTTGGATCCGTACAGCACTTAGAGGCGACGACGACAAGATGAACGTCCATGCGAAACTTCGCGAAGGATGGGAACCCGTCAGAGCTGATGAGTATGCCGGATCTGATTATGCCACTGTTGAAGAGGGTAAGTACGAAGGAGTTATTGGTAACGGTGGGTTGATGTTAGCCCGTATACCTGAAGAGACAGCGCAGGAAAGAACCGATTACTATCGAGGCCGGACTCGCGAACAAATGACTGCTGTTGACCAGGACTTGATGAAGGATCAGCATCCTTCGATGCCTATTACTAATAATAGGCAAAGTCGTGTAACCTTCGGAGGTCGCGGGAGCGATTCTTCCGAATAGCTTGATAAGGAGCAAAACCCATGGCAAACGCTAATGGTTCATTTGGCCTCCGCCCTGTTTCTAAACTGGGGCAGAACGTCAATTCAACCGGTGCGTCTGGGTACACACTCTATGAGATTGCCAATGGCAACACCAACGCTATTTACCAAGGTTCTCCGGTTATTCCTCTGTCCACAGGTTTTATTGACATTGTGGGAGCGGCAGCTGGTGGAACTGTAGGTTTGCTTGGTGTCTTCAACGGCTGTGAGTATGTGTCCTCGACCACTGGCGAGAAAATCTTCTCAAACTACTGGCCTGGCTCTGGTGCGGATTCTAATCATCCCATCAAGGCTTTCGTATATGATGATCCGATGCAGATGTACGCCATCGCATCTGATGCATCATTGACCAGCGAGGCGACCATGCGTGGTCATGTCTTTGCGAATGCTAACTTCTCTAGCGGCACTTCTGGTTCTACCACTACAGGTAAATCCTCTGCTGCTCTGGCTGTTAGCACGATTGCAACCACGAATACGCTGAATCTGCGTATCATGGGTTGGCAGGAAGATCCTGAGAATCAGGACTTCACCGCAGCTGGTATCCCTGTAATCGTGCGTCTGAACAACCACTTCAACAGTGCCAATGGCGCTATTGCAGGTGGCACTGTTTCGACTACCGGCGTATAAGGAGGCACAGTAATGGCTATTTCTCGCGCACAACTGGCGAAAGAGCTGGAACCTGGTCTCAATGCCCTCTTTGGCATGGAATACAGCCGGTACGAAAACCAGCACGCCGAAATCTACACCACCGAGTCCTCAGATCGAGCATTTGAGGAAGAAGTTATGTTGAGTGGCTTTGGCGCCGCCCCGACTAAGTCGGAAGGTTCCGCCGTCAATTTTGACGATGCCAACGAAGCATATACTGCTCGGTACAACCACGAAACCATTGCACTGGCATTTTCGATCACAGAAGAAGCTGTGGAAGACAATCTTTATGATCGTCTGTCCTCTCGCTACACTCGTGCTCTTGCTCGTTCAATGGCTCACACTAAGCAGGTTAAGGCTGCATCTGTTCTTAACAATGCCTTCGACAGCACCGTAACTGGTGGCGACGGTAAAGAACTTTGTGCAACCGATCACCCGCTGACTAACGGTGGCACCTTCGCTAACGAGCCAAGCACTGCTGCTGATCTGAACGAAACCTCTCTTGAGGACGCTCTGATTAGCATCGCTGGGTTTGTTGACGAGCGTGGTCTGAAGGTCGCTCTTCGTGGCACTAAGCTGATCGTTCCACGGCAGCTTCAGTTCGTTGCAGAGCGTCTGATGGTATCTAACCTCCGTGTTGGAACCGCAGACAATGATGTTAACGCCATCCGTTCGATGGGAATGCTCCCTGACGGTTATGCCGTCAATGACTTCCTGACGGATTCGGATGCGTTTTTCCTCATGACTGACGCACCTCGTGGTTTCATCCACTTTGATCGTGTGCCGCTTTCCACTCAGATGGAAGCAGACTTTGACACTGGCAACATGCGGTTCAAGGCTCGTGAGCGTTACAGCTTCGGCTTCTCTGATCCGCGTTGCGTGTTTGGTTCTCCAGGCGCATAAAAATCCTAGTCCTCCAACTAGGCGAAAGGGCGGCTTCACAGTCGCCCTTTTTTTTGTTACATTCTTAGAACCTTACGGATGTAAGTTTCCTCCCTAAACTCGGAGCCGTGCAATTTGCGGCTCCGCCTTTTTTGGTGTACACTGTCTTTGGGCGTAACATTAGCTTTGTAGACAGGACCCTGCCCACCTGACATTGCACGGACTACAAAGCAAAACCTTGTGCAAGGGGTGCTAATATGGCTTCTACCACTTTTTCAGGTCCTGTGACCTCCACTGCCGGTTTCATTTCGGGATCGGATTCTCTTGTATCTGTAGCTGCTGATGTAACATTGACCTCTGCTTCTAATGCAGGTCGGACAATGGTCTTGGGCGTAGCAAGCGGCGCGACTGTTACTCTTCCTGCGGCTAGCGGGACAGGTAACATCTACAGATTTTTTGTAGCAACCACCGTTACTTCAAATAACTACATCATTCAAGTTGCCAACGGTGACGACACCATGGCTGGTGTAGCGATTGTTGCTAACGACTCAGACAATTCTGCATCCATCTTTGAAACTGCCGCAACGAGCGATACGATTACTCTAAATGGTACGACTACTGGCGGTCTTCTTGGTGCCACGGCTGAAATCCAAGATGTAGCGTCAAATGTGTTCTCCGTCGTTCTTCGTGGTGCAGCAACAGGCACTGAGGCTACTCCTTTCTCTGCCGCTGTTTCGTAAGAGTCTTATCATGGGTAAGCTCAACGGCGGCAAAAAGCCTATCAAGAAGGTTGTGAAAACCGTCAAGAAGGCTGTGAAAAAGAAAGAGGGGTAACCAATGGCTGATGCAGTAACTTCACAGACGCTTTCTGATGGTCAAAAGACAGCGGTACTGAAATTTACCAACATCTCTGATGGTACTGGCGAGTCTGCTGTTACAAAAGTTGATGTGAGTGCTCTTCAGACGGATTCAGATGGCCGCACCTGTACGGGTGTGGTCATTGAACGAATCTGGTGGCAATGCATTGGGATGAAGGTGCAAATCTTATGGGATGCAACTTCAGATCAGTTTTGTATTGAACTAGGTGAGAACCAGAGTGGTAATCATGATTACACTGTATTCGGTGGGCTGACTAATAATGCCGGCTCCGGTAAGACAGGTGATCTGGCATTTACCACTGTGGGTCATACGTCTGGAGACACCTACACAATTATCCTCTACTTGCGTAAAGAATACAACTAGAGGGCACAAACATGTCTGTCTACGAGATAAGATCTATATCTCAAGTCGGCACAAGCGAACCGTTTGAGCTACAGGTCGCTCGTGGGCAGATTCCAGGGCATGAGACTATTTTTAAGTTTGGCTACAACGATTCTGTTGGAGATACTACGGAGACTATTTGGGAACAAGGCGGTTTATACGCTTATCCCGCATCAGCCACGGTAATGACCGTATCAAGCAGTTCAGTTAATGACACTGCCGCAGGTACGGGCGCAAGAACAGTGGAAGTTTTTGGCCTAGACGCTGATTACAACGAAATAAACGAAGTTGTCACATTGAATGGGCAAACAGCAGTTAACACCACAAAGTCGTACCTCCGCATAAATCGTGGTATTGTTCGCAGTGCAGGTAGTGGTGGCGCAAACGCTGGTGTAATTTACGCAGGAACAGGCACAGTAACCTCTGGAGTTCCTGCCAATATTTACCTCACTATAAACGGTGACGGTGACAACCAAACATTGATGGGTCTTTGGACAGTCCCCGCAGGATATACGGCGTTTCTTACAAAGATGGCTTTATCCACAGGTACAGCAACTCAGACACCTGCTATTCTGAATGCTAGTCTTGTTGCTAGGCCATACGGAGAAGTCTTTCAGATAAAAGAAAGATTTACTCTGACAGATGGCGCACACGAACAGTTATATACTTTCCCTTTAAGGTTTACTGAAAAAACAGACTTGGAGATGAGGGCGTTTTCCTCTTCTGGGTCTGTTAGCTTTAATGTTTCCGCGTCAATGGAATTTATTTACATAAAAAATCAGGGAGGCTTGTAATGGCTCGTGCTCCTAAGAAAATGCCGGCGCGAAACAAGAAGAACTTCCGATCTACAGAGTCTGGCGCGGGTATGACCAAGGCTGGAGTCAAGGCATACCGTCGAGCCAATCCTGGTTCAAAGCTGAAGACCGCTGTTACGGGCAAGGTAAAGAAAGGCTCAAAGGCAGCAAAACGCCGTGCATCATACTGTAGCCGTTCAAAAGGCCAGATGAAGATGCATAACATCAACTGTAAGAAAACGCCCAAGAAGCGTATTTGTGCGGCTCGTCGGAGATGGAAATGCTAAACAAGATTCTTGTTGGAGTTATTGGTTTCTTTTCCACTTTGTCGGTTGGATTTATCGGCTGGGTAGGAATCAGCATTGTTGATTTGAAAACAGAACTTGCGGAGACTCACGGCAAAGTCGCTGCAAATTATGAAATGATCAAACCTATGTGGCAGGCGTTTATAGCGGAGAATGGCAATGGCGATATCGCGCAGGTCTACCGCCAAGCAAACGACTAAGGGGGCTAAAGTGGCTAAAGATGCATGTTACCGAAAGGTTAAAGCAAGATATAAGGTTTTTCCATCGGCGTATGCTTCGGGCGCGATTGCTAAATGCCGAAAGGTGGGAGCCAAAAACTGGGGAACTGGAGGAAAGAGTAAGAAGTCTAAGAAAAAGACTGGCTCTTCTAAACGCAGAGGTAAGACCTATTGATGCGAGTTCCAGAGACAAAACCGAAGCGCAAGTTTCGAGGCAAGCAGATCAAGGGCACCGCAGTGGCGAGGGGTTGCGGGTGCGTTTTGCCCAAAAAGCGTAAACGCACCAAAGGTTCGGTGGAGCAATCATAATGGCTGTGCGTAAAACTAAAAAAGGTTTAGCTCTAAAGCGTTGGTTTAAAGAAGACTGGAAGGACGTTCGTACTGGTAAGCCGTGCGGTAGGAAGAAGGGCGAAAAACGTGGTGTTCCTTATTGTCGCCCATCTAAGCGGATATCATCCAAGACGCCAAAAACGTCCAAAGAATTGTCTGCGAAAGAAAAAACAAGTAGGATTTCTCAGAAGAAGCGTTTGGGTCAACCGGCTGGTAAGCCTCGTCGCGTTAAGGCGGTTAGAAGGAAAAAGAAATGAAGAAGCGTATGAAGAAGGGTTATATGGGCGGCGGCATGGTCAGCCCACGCAAAGAGATGGCAATGGGTTACCAGATGGGTGGCTCCGTTGCTGGCGATGTGCGCCGAGCCGTAGACATGGCACAAACCATTGGCGATGCGATGGCGCAAGCGGTTGCAAAGCCGCGTGGTAATGTGACTGGTATGAATGCCAATCGCATGGATCGCATGATGGGTACTTCCCGCAGGCCAATGTCAAGCGGTGGTATGCGTCCTCCGATGCGTAAGGGCACTCTTGTGTAATGAGGCAGTTGTTAGAGGAATGGATACTGGGCGAATTATCCATTCCTAATCAAGAAACAAACGGGCTTCCTCTCTGTCCATACGCTCAGAAGGCTTGGGTTGATGACGAGGTGAAGGTCACTTGGCAGGACAGTTCGCTTTGGAAGAATGTCTTTGACGAAGTAGACAACTTTGACGATTCACATAGGGTCGTCATTTGTGTTCGAGAAGAGGGTGAACAGTCATATGAAGAGCTGGAGCACTATTGCTTTGCTCTGAATGCAATGTTTGCTCATCAGGGCAGAGATATTTGGCTCTTGGCGTTTTTGACAGGTGACTACACAATGATCTTTATACAGCGTCTGTCTCATCTGGATAGTGCTGCGGCTTGGTTGGAAAAACTGGGATACTACAAGAACTACGACCCTGAAGATTACAACAGACTCATCGCGGCAAGGCGATCTTGGAGAAAGTACGATGAAGAAAAAACCTATGCGTAAGATGCGTGGTGGTGGCATGGTTGCTAAGAAGCAACCCGTAAAAATGATGCGTGGCGGTATGGTCGCGAAAAAACGTCCCGTGAAGATGATGCGTGGCGGCAGAGTTAAAGGTAAGAAGTAATGGCAACTTCAGGTTCAAGGGATTTTGACCTTGATGTAGCAGAAATCATTGAGGAAGCGTATGAGCGGTGCGGCATTGAGATCCGCACGGGCTATGACGCTCGTTCTGCGCGACGTTCTTTGAACCTGATGTTTGCGGATTGGGCTAATCGCGGTGTTAATCTGTGGACGGTTCAGCAAGGCACTTTAACACTAACAAGTGGCACTGCCACATATAACTCTTCCAATGGCTTGGCTTCGCCAATGGCAGACATTCTTGAGGTGGCGTTACGGCGTTCAGGAACGGACTATGAAATCGACCGTTTGAGTCGCGGTGAATACTTGAACATTCCCACAAAAACGACTCAAGGCAGGCCCAGCCAGTTTTACTTTAACCGGCAGGTAAGCCCAGAGGTTACTTTGTGGCCTACGCCCGAAAATAGCACAGATCAGCTTGTGTATTATTACATCACGCGGATTCAGGACGCGGATGCATTGGTAAATACGACTGATGCACCTTTCCGGTTCTTGCCATGTATGGTGGCCGGTTTGGCGTACTACCTGTCTTTGAAGAAGCGTCCAGAACTCACACAGCTCTTAAAAGTTGTTTATGAGGAAGAGTTCCAGCGTGCAGCGGATGAAGATGAAGATCGTGTATCACTGAAATTGACACCTGATATTCAGTATCTGAGGGTCTAATGGCTAGATATGCGTCAGGCAAAGATGCGTATGGTATCTCAGACAGAACCGGTTTTAGGTTTCGTTTGAGGGACATGCGTAAAGAATGGAACGGTTTGCTTGTCGGCCCAGACGAATATGAGCCAAAGCATCCGCAGTTAGAGTCTCCTAGAGTAGGAGCAGATCCGCAGGCACTGCGCGATCCGCGCCCAGATCAGGGGGAGACTCTAAAAGTGTTTGTGGATCAGAACACGGTAGAGACACCGGATGCTGTACCACTACGGATGATAGGGCAAGTCGGTTCAGTTACGGTGACAGTATAATGGCATTTACTTATACACAGCTTAAACAAGCTATACAGGACTATACGGAAAACGACGAGGCGACCTTTGTAAGCAACCTTGATGTGTTCATTCGTCTTGCGGAAGAGCGGATATTGAAGTCTGTGCAGTTGAATCTGTTTCAGAAAAATGTTTCTGGCACCATGACTTCTGGAAACAAGTTTTTAACATGCCCCACTGATTTTCTGGCGCCCATGTCGCTTAGTTTTACAAACGGCGCCGGCAACGAGGTTTTCCTCTTGTTCAAGGATCTGGACTATGTTCAGACATATACACCGGATCCAGCCACGACTGGCGCTCCAATCTATTACGCTCAATTTGATGTGGATAACTTCTTGTTGGGTCCTACGCCTGACGCAAGTTACACCACGGTTCTCCATTATCTTTATCGTCCGACAAGTTTAACTAACCTTAGTCTTGGACAAGATACCACATGGCTTAGTGAGAACGCTGAAATCGCGTTGCTCTATGGAAGCCTGATTGAAGCATATGTGTTTATGAAGGGTGAGCAAGATGTGTTGGCCGCTTATAATGCTAGGTTTGGCGAGGCTTTATCTCGATTAAAGAACTTTGGCGAGGCCTTGGAAGTGTCTGATGGGTATCGTACAGGGCAAATCAGGAGGCCTAAGACCTAATGTTGAAGGCATCAATCGACCTACCGGAGGACTTTTCGGTAACCGTTCAAACCACCAACAATCGAGGCTTTACGCCTGAAGAGGTGGCGGAACGCTGTGTAGATCGTCTGATCAATGTGTCTGATCAGGCGCACCCAGGCATCCGTGAACAGGCACATGCTTATCGTAGGCAGATGCTAGCGGTTGTGGCTTTTTACATGCGAGAGGCAGTGAAAAGTGATAGAACTACGATACATAACGCCCTATCAGAGGCAGGTTACAAGGAACTTGCTGAACAAATAAGGAGACTGTGACATGGCATTTACGGGCAATTTTATGTGTACGAGCTTCAAAAAAGAGTTACTTGAAGCTGTTCACAACTTTAAACTTTCGGGCGGCAGCACGTTTAATTTAGCGCTATATGACAATAACGCTTCATTTACTGCGGCTACGACTGCATATACCGCGACGAATGAAGTATCCGGCACCGGTTATACGGCAAAAGGCGCGGCGCTTACGCGAGTGGATCCTACTACAAGTGGCACCACGGCGTTTACAGATTTTGCTGATCTGACATTTAGCACGGCAACGATCACTGCTCGTGGCGCGTTGATCTTTAACGATACTGCTAGTGGCGATCCATCGGTTGTGGTTCTTGATTTCGGTGCGGACAAAACGTCCACAGCGGGTGATTTTACTATCGTATTTCCCACGGCTGACGCGAGTAACGCAATCATTCGGATTGCCTAATGGCTGACGCAATCGTTCCAATAGGCGGCTGGGGTCGCTCTGGTTGGGGCGAAGGCCCGTGGGGACAAAGCGGGTTTCCTTTTGCTACGGCGTCTGTTGGATCCGTCACAGTCACAGCAGACGCTAATGCTCCGGTAACTGGTCTTGAGGCCACCGCAGCAGTTGGTTCGGTTACCGTAACGGCTGCGGCCAATACTAGTGTCACTGGTTTGGAAGCCACGGGCGGCGTAGGCTCTGTAACAGCTACAGGCACCGCCAATGTTTCTCCGACTGGTCTAGCGGCCACAGGCGGCGTAGGCTCGGCCACAGTAACCGCAGATGCCAATCTATCCGTTACTGGTTTGGAAGCTACGGCGTCTGTTGGTTCCGTCACAGTAACCGCAGATGCAAATGTATCACCCACTGGGCTGGAAGCCACCGGCGCAGTTGGAGAAGTTGCGGTAAGTATTTTTGTTTCCGTGGATGTAACGGGCGTCTCCGGCACAGCAGAGGTTGGAGAAGTTACGACAACCGCAGATGCAGATGTGTCGGTCACAGGTCTGGAAGCCACTGGTGGGGTCGGGACTGTGTTGGTTTGGGGCACTATTGTGCCAAATCAAAATGCGGGGTATAATCCGATTGCTCCTACGCAAACGCCGACATGGGGTGAAACGACTCCGGCGCAGACACCAAATTGGAATGATATAGCAGCGTGAGAGGCGATTTGAGTTATGGCGAGTACCTACACCACTAATCTTGGCATTGAGAAACCAGCTACTGGTGAACAGTCGGGCACCTGGGGCACCACGACAAATGTCAACTTTGACATTATTGATCAGGCCATTGGTGGGATTCAAGCTGTCACACTCTCCACAGCAGGATCTACTGGTTCTCCTAACACGCTTGATATCACTGATGGCGCTGTATCCGATGGCCGCAACAAGTATATCAGCTTTGTTGACGGTGGAGATCTTGGTGGTACGGCGTATGTTCAGCTCACACCAAACGATGCTGAAAAGGTTGTTTATGTTAGGAACAGCCTGTCTGGGTCACGTTCAATCCTTATCTTTCAAGGCACATATGACGCCTCTCGAGATCTTGAGATTCCGAATGGTAAGGATGTATTGATTAAGTTTAACGGTGGTGGCTCAACCGCGACTGTTACATATCTACAATCAGATGAATATTATGTTGGTAATACTCAGCTTGTTGGCGCAGTGGATGTTACAGGCGATCTGGACGTTGACAACATCAACATCAACGGCAACTCAATTACCAGCACAGACACGAATGGCGACATCGTTCTTGATCCGAATGGCTCCGGCAAGGTGGACATCAACGGCAATCTGGATGTAGACGGCGGCACGATTAAGCTGGACGGTAACTATCCGACAGGCACAGGCAACGTGGCGTTGGGTGATGCGGCGCTGGATGATGGTAGTCTGTCGGGCAACTACAATACGGCAGTCGGTGCTAATGCGTTAACTGCAAACACCACCGCCAGCAACAACACAGCAGTTGGGTATGTCAGCCTTACATCCAACACTACTGGCACAAACAACGTGGCACTAGGTAGTAACTCGCTTCAGCCAAACACAACAGGCGACGCCAACACTGCTTTAGGCAAGGGTGCTTCTGCAAGCAACACCACAGGAAGCAATAATACTTCTGTAGGATTTGAGGCTCTAGTCTCCAACACCACCGCATCTAACAACACAGCCGTTGGGTATCAAGCTGGGTATAGTAATACTACTGGTGTAGCCATTGCAGCGTTTGGCTTTAGCGCACTTAAGGATAATACCACAGGAGGCAGCAACACTGCCCTTGGTTAT
>Ga0114919_10001368_pt1 | contig 19460 bp, 17 predicted proteins | sample BlataG_FD_88682 | JGI IMG/M metagenome (GOLD analysis project Ga0114919, IMG submission 88682) | Deep subsurface microbial communities from Black Sea to uncover new lineages of life (NeLLi) - Black_00105 metaG | ecosystem: Environmental > Aquatic > Marine > Oceanic > Sediment | place: Atlantic... | reverse complement strand
TGACCGGCAAGGCGTGGCGACGAGGCATAGCGGTGGCTATGGCGAGGAGACGCAACGCAGCCGGTCGGGATACGGCGCCGCTCGAATGCCACGGTTGTTGCGTGACAGGGCACTAGGAGCCTGATCCCCTGCTGAGGTTGCCTGACACAGATCCTTCCGCTGTAATCGGGGATCAGGACGATGACCAGCAGGAGGGACAGGCTGAGCGGTCGCTTTCGATGTATAGGAAGTTCAATTTCCGCAGCAGGTTGAACCGCATTTATCTATGGGTTAGATTCGCGGGACGCCGGGCATAAAACTCCACACATCTGCGGCAGGAGGGATCGGGGATTATGGCAAACAGAACGGCACTATTCGAAACAAACATGGGTTCTTTCAAGCTGGAGTTGTTTGAAGATTCTGCACCGTTGACCACTGACAATTTCATCCAGCTGGTGGAGAGCGGTTTTTACAACGGTCTTGTTTTCCACAGGGTTATCGAGGGATTCATGATCCAGAGCGGATGCCCGAATGGAACGGGTACTGGTGGGCCCGGCTACGAGATCGAGGACGAATTCCATCCCGATCTGCGACACGATTCCGAAGGTATTCTTTCGATGGCGAATGCCGGTCCCAATACGGGTGGATCACAGTTCTTCATCTCGCTGGCGACGACCCCGTGGCTCGATGATCACCATGCGGTTTTCGGAAAGGTGACAGATGGGATTGATGTCGTCAGGGAGATAGGATATGTGGATACCAATCCCACCGACAGACCCCTCGAAGATGTGAAGATCGAGAGGATTTCGATCGAAGACGAGTGATGATACTGCCCCGGAACATAGACGCATCCCTCCTGGAGCAGCTCAGCGGATCGATCAGGTTGAAGGAACCAACCTGCGGATCGGCCGACGCACCATCCCGATCGGGGGCTCGTACCGGCGGGATGTCATGAAGACGCTGTAACGGTTCTCACCGCACAGGAGATGAACGTGACTCACCCGAATGAGGTACCGGAAACGCAGGGATCAGATCCCGAAGACGTTCCCAACTGCGTCGACTGCCCCTTCCGGGCCAAAGCCGAGGCCAAGCCCCGCTCCTTCCTCGGTTTCCTCTGGCGACTGCACACTAAAATCTGCCCCGGCTGGAAGAAGTACAATCACTGGCTGGCCGAGCAGGAGGCTGCCTCCAGCTCGAACTGAGAAGCAATTACCTGTACGCTCACCTGTTACTGATCATCTGGGCTGCGGCCGTAGTGGTATAATATTTAGCGATCATATTCGGTACTTCCCAGACAGGCATCTCACCTACATCAAGGAATTGCAGGTATTTCTCCATTACCTGCGAGAAGTGGGCTTCATGGCCCACTTTATATTCATCAGGTATCTCCAGCTTCCAGGTTCTCCCCGACAACCGGACCACTTCGACACCAGGATATTTTGCAGCGATGAGATCTGTAACGGCTGCCTGAAGGCTTTTCGAGAAAGCATCCATATTCCCCGGCGCTTCTATATAGAGAGTCGGTCGGTAATCCTCCTCGCGGCCCTGCCTGATGATCAGATTGCATTTTGAACCCCGCATGATGGAGTAATGGGTGTCACCGGTCCCTTCAGGAGCCTGGAAATCCCAGATGACCGATACCTTCGCATACACCCCGTTGATCTTATATGTCATCCCACCATTGCAGGGGTACTTCAGCAACTCCTGATCGATATAATCGCTGAGGTATTCAGGATATTCACTCAGGCCTGTCACCCTCTCGAATTGTTCCCGATCCATATTTGTTGTCCAGCCTTCAGCGGCGATTATTTCGATATCTGACCCATAATCAATGATCTGTCCGGGAAAACATTCCCACTGGATCAGGTCGACAAGGTGTGTTCCCACATCAGCCAATCCGGTACCCTGCTGTTTTACATCGAAGAACCAGCCCGGCCTTATCAGAGGACTTCCTGAGACATACTTGAACAGGTGATGAACACTTTCTTTCGTGATAGCAGGATCTTCGGCGCTCCCCTTTTCGAGCTCCCCGAAAACCGCCGGTATCATCGAGAGTTCCCGCTGCAGGATGTTGGTGATCTCATAACGCTCCGTCATAACGTCATACAGAAGAACTCCGTTCTCATCTGCGGTCCTGAAAGCTTCAATCAACAGAGGGAATTCATCGGGACGGATAACCATCGGTTTGTCGGCCAACACATTCAATCCTGCTGCAACTGCACGCATGATATATTCGGTCTTCTGGGCATTGTTCCCTGCCGTGACCATGACATTACCGGCCTTTTCCGCCAGCATCTTCTCGAGATAATCAGATCCGGAATAGACCCTCATACGCCAGGAGGTAGGCTGTTCTGTTCTGGAATTGTAGCCTTCGATCCTGGCCAGGAAACCCTCCAGATCGGGACCTTCAGGGGCATAGACATGAACCACCGGATCAACCCGTTCATATATGGATTTCTGGACCAATCCGGCGTGGAAATGACCGGGATTCAGCTGGATCAGTCTTATATCTCCATCAGCTGAGAGTGCTGTTCGATCAGCCTGTTTTTCACAGGATAAAGAATTCAGGAAGAACGCCGTAATTAATATCAGAATAAATGCTGTTTTTATGTCATGAAATCTTATGTGTCTGATCTCATCCATGAATCATGTCTCTAACCCGTAGGGATGCCTTTGCGGGCGGGACAACATTGAATTTGCTTCGTCGTCATTCTGGAAGCGTTCATTCTGCGGATCCCAGTGCAACTTTCTGGGGAGTTTCATGGCGATATGACTGACCAGGCAGGCCGAACATGACCTGTGCGCCACCTCGGCGGGAGCGACCGGCTGCTCCCTGGAGATAATCGATTCCAGCCAGTCTCCGTGTTGTTCTTCGGCATGATGCAGATGGATCTCATTCTCCAGGATCTCAGATTCCAGGATAGATAGATCACTGGCATCAAGGGATTTCGCATTCTCTGATTGGGAAACCGGATCACTTGCCGTGACCGAATAATTCCCCCTGGCTACGAAGATCCATCCTTCTGTTCCGATGAATTTCACGCCATTGGGATATTTACCACTGATATGCATGACGGCACCATTCTCGTATGTCGCCCGCACCTGGAAATCACCATGCACGTTCCACAGTCCGCTCGTTGGAAATTCAGCTTCGGCTTCCACTTCAACCGGACCGCTAAACTCGGTTCCCATACCCCAGTGGGCGGTATCGATATGGTGGGCTCCCCATCCTGTGATCATGCCGGCGCCGAACTGTTCACAGCGGAGCCATCCGGGCCTCGAATAGTCATTCTGCGGGTGGACCCTTTTCTCCGTGTAATAGACTTCAGGAGACGATCCCAACCACATGTCATAGTTCAGGTTCGGGGGAACGGGCATTTCCGGCTCTTCTTCCCCTGACGGATCTCCGGGCAACCCGATATAGATCTCGGTTATCTCACCGATCCTTCCGTTCCTTACCAGCTCACAGGCCTTCTTGAACTGCGGCCACGGATTGACCGACCTCTGCTGGCTCCCTATCTGCAGGATCCTGCCGGTCTCGTGAATGACATCGGACATCACCCGTCCTTCGGTGATGGTCAGTGAAGCAGGTTTCTGGAGATAGATATCCTTCCCCGCCCGGGCCGCATCAAAAGCCGGCCTGGCGTGCCAGTGGTCCGGGGTGGAGATGATCACGGCATCGATGCTCCTGTCTTCAAGCATCTCCCTGTAGTCCTTGTATACTGCTACATCAACATAATTCTCCTGGCCTGTCTTCTCCGTATACCACTTTTCGATGAACTGCTTGCACTCATTCGCCCTCTTTATATCCACGTCACAGCAGGCAACTACCCGGGCCCTGTCATATTTCATGGTTTCAGTGAGATCGTGGGATCGCGCTATTCTCCCACACCCTATCTGGGCGATCTGTATTGTGCTGTTGGGACCGCCCCTGCGGGACATGCAGGCCGTAAGAATGGTGGGCAGGGCTACTGTGCCGGCCAGTCCTGCGGCCGAAGCATTCAGGAATTTTCTTCTTTTCATGTCTGTTATTTCCCTTTTCGCCAAGCCTTCAACTGACTTTGTACCCCGTTCTCCTGAAAGAAACCAACACATTAATCTGTCCGGGCAATGAAAGCAGATTCTCAATTACTGCCGAGTATCCAGAGGATCCCTCCTTCGAGGTGTTCCCTGAAGAGAGGATCATCATAGTATTCGATTTTATGGCCAAGGGCTGTGTACCACTGCCTGCCGCCCTCGAAATTGTGGTACCAGGCCAGGGGGATGTAATCACCGAATGTGGTTCCCGGGTATTCGTCTTTTAATTCGTCTTCAACCGTTCGGAGGTCGGCTGCCAGCAGCACGTGGAGATCTGGATTCAGATGATGGATGTAGTAACACTCACCCTCCCATTTCCAGGTTTCCGGCAGATGAGCGGTTGAAACATGCTGCCTATCTATCACCTTGATATTGAATTCCTGCAGGGGAGGGTGGCGCAGGAACAGGCCTCCCTGCATGGCCCAGAACCAGGGCCAGTCACGCTCGGAACCGCAGGATGAATGTATCCCGGCGAACCCCTTCCCGGAACGCATGAAGGATTGAAATGCCTCGCGCTGATCTTCAGCGGTAAAGGCTTCATTATTGGAGTTGGAAAAGACGATTCCATCGAATCCGGCCAGTCTGTCGGATGTGAATACATCAGGGGAGTCTGTGACTTCCGTTTCGATCCCCAGGCCGGCGCATATTTCCTGAAGGGCCTGCACACTTGCCTCTATGTTATCATGGACATAACCCGAACCGTTCCGTGTGTAGATCAGGATCTTTTTTCCCTCTATCTGATCGTGGTTCATCGAACAGGACGAAGCCAGAGTCAGCAGAGTGATGAGTTTGAACATGTGTTTCATGCTGTCTGCCCCTCGTTCAGTATTTTATGTGGGCCGGAAAGGCGTAGTTCCTCCACAACTGATCGATGACATCCGCATCCAGGACACCATCGAAAACCAGCATCCGGTATCTCAGCACATATTCCTGCCCGGGATACAGCACCCATTCCTGGTGCCTTATGGGACAGAACTCGAAGAAAAGATCGCCCCTGCCTCCTGCTGCATCCTCCGGCCACACCCGCATCGGTTCGGGATGGGAACGGTTGGCGGGATGGCTCATGAATAGGATGCCGGATCTTTCCTCCGGTCCGGTTGCTCCTTCCAGCAGGCACCACCTGGCGAATGAGGCATCTGCATCCTGACGCGTCCTGCCCTCGGAAGTCAGCACTGTCGAATTATCCTTTGTCCATTCTTCAGTAGCACGGAAACCGATCCCACCCCCATATCTGTACTGCGACAACACAACGGTACTGTCTGTGGCACAGCTTATCAGGAAAGTACAGTCTATCAGCCAGACCGGCTCGCCCTCGATATCAGGCATCCAGACCCGCACATCCCATATTTCATTCAGGGCGGTTTTATCTTCTCCGGGAGCCAGGAAGTCAACGTGCTCGTGGTGTACCCTGAAACCTGCAAAGAGATCCCCGGAATACGTGGAGAGTATGCCTGCATTCCTCACTGTTCCCTGACCCTCTGCCAGGTTCCAGAAATCGACCGACCGGCCTTCAAAGACGGTGCGGGTCCATGGATTCCATATCCCGTAATGATGGTAGTGATCGGCCGGCTGGACATTGGTCAGGACTTTGCCCGCGGGCGAGCGGAGTGGGTGTATATACGCACCCTTTCTGCGGTACAGGGGATTGATCCCTGCGGGAGCCTCGATCATTGAATGACGGTATTTCAGTACCTCCTTATGGTCGGCGAAGATGGTGATGTGATCTCTGTCCGTCCTGGAGGTCATCACGTTCTCTGACCCGGTTCCCGGCTGTTTCACGATCTCGTAATGGAGTTCTTCACCACGCCTGATGGTCGTGCCGGGAAGGAACCAGAGCTTCGGACTCATCCCGTTCTCGAGCTGTGACGGGATCATGGTTTTGTTCTCTCCATCCACACGGTAGAGAACCAGTTCTCCCGCACCCTGGTTCCAGTCCAGTCCTGAAAGATCAACAGAGACTGGTTGATTGATGAGATCCTCGGAGGGAGCGAGTGTGAATTCAAGGATCGGTTCTGCCTGTGGAGAACCCGCCAGCATCAAAAAGATCGTTAACAGCGCAAATGAAGATCGCATTCGCCTTCAGCTCCCCAGGATCCAGAAGAAGACGGCGATGAGGAGCCCCACCGCGGCCCATCCCGCGAAGAAACCCACCATGCCGGTCACGGTCGGCCTCGGGATCTCGAAGTCGGGGTGGTCGATCCAGACCTGGCGCGGCTCGGGCTCCACACCCTCGGGGAGGATGAAGGGTTCGGTTTCCGGTTCGTTCGGCGCGATCGGGGTCCGGAGGCATTCGTAGAAGGAGTCGAGCTCCTCTCTCTTCACCGGCCGGGTAAACAGGCTCACGACGATCATGGTCAAGAGGCCCACGAGGAGGTAACAAACCATCTGCCAGGGCAGTGAGACCGTGTCTCCATCGAGCAGGAAGCCGGGCAGGGTGTGGGGCAACGTATCGGTATAGAGCCAGACGGCGAAGCTCGCCAGGGTGGAGCACCAGACCGCGGCCGGCGTGGCCCGCCGCCAGAAGAGCCCGACCCAGAATGGGATGCCCATCATGGCTGCGACCTTCCAGAAGATCTCCAGGCCGGTGACCACCGACTCCAGGGTGAAGGCGAAGAAGATGCCGCAGGCGACGACGATGAGCGAGGTCACCCTCCCCACCAGCATGTAGTGCCGGTCGCTCCGCCCCTTCACCAGATGGGGCCGGTAGATGTTCTGGGTGAAGAGGGCAGAGGAACTCACCATGAAGGCGTCGCACGAGCTCATCACCGCTGCCAGCATCGATGCGATGAAGAGGCCTATCAGCCCGGGGGCGACCGCCGGGAGCAGCCGGTGGGCCATCAGGCCGTAGACGTGGTCCACATCCACCTCCATGCCCAGGTAGAGGCCCACCGCGCAGAGACCGGTCAGGGTCCAGGCGATGGTGCAGACCCGCTTGAAGAGGATCCCCACCATCACGCCCACCCGCCCCTCCATCTCGGTCTTACCCGCGGCGGCCATGCCCATGTTGTGGGGTTGAGTCACCCAGCCCACGAGGGCGTTGAAGGCGATCACCGCGATGTAGAAGGCCGTGATCCCCTGCGGAGCCACGATCTTGAACATGTCGGGATTCTGCACGGTCTCCCGCAGACCGGGAATGCCGCCCACCGCCGAGAGGGCGAAGGGCAGGATCAGGAAGGAGAGGACGATGGTTAGCAGGCCCTGGATGAAATCGGTCATGATGGCCGCGTTCAATCCTCCGGCGATCCCGTAGATGACGAATATCACGGTCATGCCGAAGATCGCCAGGTAGGGATTGATGCTACCCCCGGAGGCCGCGGTGATCATGGCGCTGGTGCCTTTAAGCATCACCCCGATGTTGACCATCAGCTGCAGCATGCCGATAACGGCGAAGAGCGCGGCCACGCTCGATCCGTAGCGGGCCTGGAAGTAATCCCCCGTGGTGACGCAGCGCATCCGCCGGAAGATCGGAGCGATGAGCCAGAAGAAGGGGGTGACGAAGAGCCACAGCCACTGGTACCAGATCCCCGAGGCTCCCGCCTCGTAGGTCTTGGCCGACACGCTCACCGCCTGGTCGGAATGGGTCCCCGTGCCGAAGGTGAAGAACATCATCATGACCTTCCCGAACTTCCGGTCGCTGATGAAATAGCTGGAAGCACTCTTCACCCGCCTGACGGCCCACACGCCGACGACGGCGATCCCGGCGAGGTAGAGAACGATCACCAGCCAGTCGATCCAGTGAACGCCCAGCACGGTTACGTCTTTCTCGTCCTGATTAAGTACACTGTTCCGCAATTACGCTGGCATTCGAGCGCCGATACATTCCTTAAGTACACCGTTCCGCAATTACGCTGGCATTCGAGCGCCCATACATACCGACCGGCTGCGCTCTTCACGTCGAACCGCCCGAGGCCTGAACGACCTCCAGCATGGCCTTCAGGTTCTGGATCGGGGTTCCCGGCGAGACCCCCCCGCCGGGGGAGACAATTACGGGGCCGAGCCGGGCGGCTTTCGCGACCAGGTCCTCGGTCTCACCGCGCACCTGTTCCGGAGTGCCTCGCACAAGGAGGTCGAGGGGAGGGAGGTTCCCCATAAGGACGACCTCGTCCCCAAGGGCCTTCCGGGCCTGCTCCAGGTCGATCTCGTGGCTGAAGTTGAACACGTCCATGCCGATTGTGGCCAGACCCTCGAGCATCTTCTCGTTGGGAGTGTCGTTGTGGTAGATGTGGAGAAGGTCGGGAAAGCTCTCGAAGATCCGGCGGAGCAGTGGCAGGGCCAACTCTTCCGCATCCTCAGGTCCGATCATACCGACGATATCATCCAGGACCATAATCCCTATGGGATGGTCCATCCGGTCGAGCTGGCCCTTCAGCCACCGGATGCAGAGTTCCGTTGTCTTCTCGAGCAGGGAAAGGCATCGGCCCCGCTCAAGCCGGGTGGCCATGAGCAGTTCGGTCACTCCCATCAGGTGGGAGGCTACGGCCAGGGGCCCTCTGGCCGCCGCCATGCGCGGTGACATCCCCCGGTCCGCCAGAAGGGGCGCCATCCGTTCGTAGTGCCGCAGGATCGCGGGCATCAACCCGTCGATCTCCGGGTCGGGCACCTCGGCCTCGGCCAGGGCCGCCAGTCCCCCCGAATGCGGCCGGATCGCCGGGGGGGAGATACGGCTCCACCGGATCGGAACCCCCCAACCGCTCGGTTCGGCGGCCATACCGTACTCCATCCAGGTACCGGGAACGAAGGCCACCCCGGGCAGATCGGCCGCCGCCCGCTCGTGGGCGGCGAGCCAAACGGCGGGATCGAAGTAGAAATCGAGGGTGTCGGCTCCCGCGTACCCCGGGAGCCAGGGGGAGTCGATGATAAGGGCCGCCATGATCCGGTCCCTGGATCTCTCCCGTACCAGGCGCTCGAAGGTGACCAGTGTTGTCTGATAATCCAATGCGCTCATCCCATCACGGCAGTCGATAGGCTCTCTTCACCAGATCGTAGGCCAGGGCTCGGCTCATGTCCTTTGCATCCTGTGAGTCGATGATGTGCCGGGCAACGAGCCGGGCCAGGAAATCGCAGTCGATCCGCCGCGACAGGTCGTGCCTGGCCGGGATGGACGCAAGAGCGCGTGTGTCATCGTTGAATCCGACGGTGTTGTAGATCCCGGCCGTTTCGGTGATCCTCAGGCGGTAGCGCGTTATCCCTTCGATGCTGTCATTGAACCACCAGGCCGGTCCCAGTTTCAAGGCGGGATAGTGACCGGCCAGGGGCGCCAGCTCCCGCGAGTAGGCGGATTCATCGAGTGTGAACACGATAAGGGTGAGCCTTGAGTTGTTCCCGTACCGGTTCAGAAGAGCGTGCAGGTTCCTGGTGTATTCGGTCACCACGGGGATGTCACAACCTTTATCCGGTCCGAACCTCTCGGCGATCAACCGGTTGTGGTTCCGGAACGATCCGGGATGGATCTGCATGACCAGGCCGTCCTCGATGCTCATGCGCGCCATTTCCATCAGCATGTGGGCAGAGAAGAGCAGGCCGTCCTCGGCTGTTGCTTCCTCCCGCAGGGCTTTCTGGAAAATGGACTCTGCCTCCCGGGCGGTAAGTTCCTCGGTAAGGGGGATCTCCACTGCGTGATCTGTGGAGACCGCTCCCATCGATTTGAAGTGCTCCCGGCGCTGTTCCAGGGCCCGGATGAAGGTGGGAAAGGAGTGCACCGCGACGCCGCTGGCTTCGCTCAGGGCGTTGATGTTCCCCGACCAGTCCTCTTCGGTGATCAGAGTTACGCCGTCGGGGCGGAAACAGGGGATGACCTTCCCGTCCCATCCGGAATCGGCGATCTCGCGGTGGTGCTCCAGGGTGTCGGCCGCCCCGTCGGTTGTGGTCAACACCTCGATGTTGAACCGGTCGTAAAGCGCCCGCGGCAGGAACTCCGGCGATCGGAGCTTTACCTGGATCCGGTCGTAGATCGTCATGGCCGTGGCGCCGGTCAGCTTCTCCTCGATGCCGAAAACCGTGGCGAATTCATGATTGAGCCAGACACCCGTGGGCGTGCCTGCGAAGAGGTGGTAATGGTCCCCGAAGATCTGCCAGATCTTCCTGTGATCTTTCTCCACACGGGTTCCATCGAGCGTGGGAATGCCGAGTGATTCCAGGCCGATCCCCTGGGAATAGAGCATCCGGAGGATGTAGTGATCGGGGATAAGGATCAGGGAGGCGGGATCGGGGAAAGGGGTATTTTGCGCGAACCACCGGGGATCGGTGTGGCCGTGGGGGCACACGACGGGGAGGTCCCTGACACCCTCGTATAATTCCCTCGCGATGCCCCGAACCGCGGGATCGGGATCGAAGAACCGGTTCTCGTCCAGCACCAGGCTATCCGACTCTGCCATCCTGCTTCTCCTCCCTTGATATCACCAGCCCTACAAACAGCGGCTGCGGCCGCTCTCCGGAGAAGAGCATGGCCCTCTGACCGGCCGCAAGATTCCTGAGGATGACTTCTCCGTCCTCCTCCATCAGGGACACGCCCTCTTCCCAACCGGCCTCCTCCAGCTGCTCGGTCACCGTGGCATGGATCGATCCGCGGTTCGTGTGACTGCCGATATCGTGCCGTGCCATGGCGGCTATGACATCGGTACGACCTCGCTGTTCGAGCGACCGGGCCTTTTCGACGATTACGAAGAACGTACCCTTTACACCGACTTCGGTCATGGTGTCGGGCGACGACAAATCCCGGGCTAACCTCGGCACCCAGGAGCACACCACAGTAAGTGCGTACTACGACCCTCCTTCCGGTACCTCTCCAGAAGCGCAGTCAGCCGCTCCACTATCTCGGGCCGGATCGCGAACATCCCTTCTATCGAATGGTGGACGGTCGCCTCTCTGATCGGAGCTTTCCCCTCTTTTCCCTGAAAGGCAGGCAGGATGCTGTAGCTGTCCTCTCCGCCCTCGCAGGTGGTCGTTCGGAAGGTGGCTGTACCTGGGCGACGAAGTCGCCGTAGTCACCCGCCTGACTCATACCGGAGAATTCCCGCGTGGGCAGGACGGGAGTGTGGGGGGCTGTGAGGGGAAAATAAAGGAAGAAGGGGGATCGGGGATCCTCCAGCATGTGGCGTTCCACGAAATCGACGGCCTTCTCCGTGAGTTTGGGAAGGGTCTGCATGTGGTCGAATCCCGGTGCGGCGGGGCCGCTCCGGTAGAAGGGAAAACCGCTTCTTCCTTCTATCTCCTCGGTCGGGGCCGCCACCACGCGATCATTCTCAACGTAGACGTACGGAATCATATCGAGTGAGGCGGGAATCCCGAAGAAGTAGTCGAAGCCGAGTTCGCACGGCCCGCCGGTGACAGGCCGGCTGTAATCGACCGTCTCCCCGGTCTCGTTCGACCGGTCGCTGAACTGGTATCCGCCGGTTGTCTGCCAGCCCAGCCCGAGGTGCCACTTGCCCACGCAGGCTGTGGCGTACCCCTTCTCCTTGAGCAGGGACGCCACGGTCATTCTCTCCGGTTCGATCAACGGGCGGGAGTATCCCCAGAGGACGCCTCTCTGGAGCCTGGTGCGCCAGCAGTAACGGCCGGTGAGCATACCGTACCGCGTAGGGGTACAGACCGCCGATCCACTGTGCGCATCAACGAACTGCATCCCCTCGGTTGCCAGACGGTCGATGTTCGGCGTGGGTACTTTCGAGTCAGGATTGTTGCAGCGAGGATCCCCGTACCCCATGTCGTCGGCGAGGATGTAGACGATGTTCGGTCTCCTCCTCGAACCGGACCCGCCTGAAGAAGCGCAACCCTGTAGGAGCAGGGGGAGAGCACCCGCTCCCACCACTCCCAGTCCCGCTGTTCTCAGGAATTCCCGGCGGTTCTCCATATCATTCCTTCCAGGTCTCGAGGTACGGCGATCGCCGCAGATTGTAACACAAGCCAGTGCATAGTGACCAACGATGACGCCCGGCACTTGAATACTCCCGGTCGTGGTATAAGATGAGATCTGAACTGTCCTATTAGCTTTCAGGAGGCCCCGATGTCCCGCATTTCTCGAATCACCGCAGAAGTATTCATCCTCTTTTTCGTGTTCCTGGCAGTTGGGTGTTCAGGCGGTTCCAGCCAGTTCCGGACAGAGAAGGACAGGCGGATGGAGTGGTGGAGGGAGGCCCGCTTCGGCCTCTTTATCCACTGGGGTCTCTACGCGATTCCGGCCGGAAAGTGGGGTGACAGGGATGATCATGCAGAATGGATCCTGACCACGGCTCAGATCCCGGTCGAGGAGTACGAGGAGTTCGTGGAGCAGTTCAATCCGGTGGAGTTCGACGCCGACGAATGGGCGAGGATGGCGAAGGACGCGGGGATGAAGTACATCGTCATCACCTCGAAGCACCACGACGGCTTCTGCCTCTTCGATTCGGAGTTCACCGATTACGACGTCATGTCCACACCCTTCAGGCGCGATATCATGAAGGAACTCTCTGACGCCTGCCGCCGGCACGGCCTGAAGATGTGCTGGTACCACTCGATCATGGACTGGCACCACCCTGACTACCTGCCGCGGCGCGGATGGGAGACCCGCCCGGTCGAGGACGCCGATTTCGACCGCTACGTGGAGCACCTCCACAACCAGGTCACCGAACTCCTCACCAACTACGGCCCGATCGGGATCATGTGGTTCGATGGGGAGTGGGAAGGAACCTGGAACCACGGTTACGGCCAGCCCCTCTACGACCTCTGCCTGGAGCTCCAGCCGGATGTGATCGTGAATAACAGGGTCGACAAGGGACGCGGCGGCATGGCCGGAATGACCGCCGATGTCATGTACACGGGTGATTACGGTACCCCTGAGCAGGAGATCCCGGCAACCGGGCTCCCCGGTGTCGACTGGGAGACCTGTATGACGATGAATGCGCACTGGGGGTACAACGCGGCCGACAGGCAGTGGAAATCAACCCGTCAACTGATCCGGATGCTCGTGGATATCGCATCAAAGGGAGGTAACTATCTGCTCAACGTGGGCCCCAAGGCGGATGGGACATTCCCCCGGGAGAGCGTGGAGCGTCTGGCGGGAATCGGTGACTGGATGGATGTGAACGGCGAGGCGATCGACGGGACCACTGCGAGTCCGTTTGCCAACATCCCCTGGGGCCGGTGCACTGCGAAGGTGTCGACCCGGAAGTCGAAACTGTACCTGCACGTCTTCGACTGGCCGTCGGATGGTGAACTGCTTCTGGAAGGGATCGGCAACCGCCCGATCCGCGCCTATCTCCACGCCGACAGGGGTGTGAGGGTGCCTGTCGGCCGCCGGGAATCGGACCTGGTTCTCCAGGTGCCGGCGAGGGCGCCTGATGAGGATTGCTCGGTTGTCGTGCTAGAAGTAAGAGGCGAACCGATCGTCTACGAAGCTCCAGATATAGAAGCGGCCTCGGAGATACTGGTGAATCCTCTTACGGTGACACTCTCCTCCCGGTCGATGGATCTGGAGATCCGCTATACGCTGGACGGGAGCGATCCCGGTATCGGCTCCACCCTCTATCAGAAACCTCTCACTATCGATGCCTCGACCACCGTCAGGGCAAGGGTCTTCCACGAGGGCAGGCCCGTGAGTGGAGTAACCGAAGCCCTCTTCACGAAAGTGGATCCGAATCCGGCCCGGAGGATGAGCGGATTGACCCGGGGACTCAGGATCGAGGAGTTCCACGGCAACTGGGACATGCTCCCAGACTTCGACCGGATGGGACGGGTCGCCTCCCGAACAATCTCGAATGTCGATCTGCCGGAAGATCCGACCCGGGTCGAGTACGTGGGGTACAGGTACTCCGGGTACATCACGGTACCCGCCGACGATGTCTATCTCTTCTCCCTGATCTCTGATGACGGTTCGCGACTGCTGGTCGACGGTAAGGTAACCGTGGATAACGATGGCCTGCACGGGACCCTCGAGCGGCGGGGTACCGTCGCCCTGGCTGAGGGAGAGCACGAGATCGTGGTGGAGTGGTTCAACAAGACCGGTGGCGCCGAACTGGCGCTGCTGGTTGCTCCGGTAGGTGAGTCTCTCGCGGAGATCCCCGATTCAGCCTTCAGGCATCGCCGCTGATGGGTTACTACGGCCGCCCGGATCGCGGCCGCAGCCTGGGCCTCAAACAGAGATAAGCATAACGAGATCTGCGATACCCTCCAGAGGAGGAATCGATGAGGGACCGTAGCAGGCGGCAATTCATCAGAACCACGGGGCTCGGGGCGGCCGCCCTTGCCCTGACCGGAATCTCGGGCAGCGCGTGCTCCCTCACACGCCGCTCACACGGGGCGAACGTCCTGTTCTTCTTCGCCGATGATCAGCGATTCAACACCATCGGGGCGTTGAATTGCCCCGAGATCCGGACTCCCAATATCGACCGGTTCGTCAGAAGTGGTGTCACTTTTACCCGGGCCCACATCATGGGCGGAACGAGCGGAGCGGTCTGCATACCCAGCCGCGCCATGATGCTTACGGGGAAATCCCTCTTCCACCTCGACAACCTGGGCCGTTCGATCCCTGATGACCATGTGATGCTGCCCGAACTGCTCCGGCAGAGGGGATACACCACCTTCGGGACCGGCAAATGGCACAACGGGCCGGGGGCCTATGCCCGATGTTTCACCGACGGCGGAAGGATCTTTTTCGGCGGGATGAGTGATCACCTCAAGGTACCTGTCCACGATTTCGATCCCTCGGGAGCATACCCTGCCGAAAACCGATACACCGCTGAAACATTCTCGAGCGAGCTCTTCTCAAACGGCGTGATCAAGTTCCTGGAGAACTATCGCGGAGAGGACCCCTTCTTCGCCTACGTCTCATACACCGCACCTCACGATCCCCGCATGGCGCCCGGAGATTACACCGCCATGTATCCGCCCGAGAACATTCCCCTGCCCGAGAACTATCTGGAGGAACACCCTTTCGATAACGGGGAGATGACGGTCCGGGACGAGAAGCTCGCTCCCTGGCCCAGGACGCCCGAAATCGTCCGTGAACACCTGGCGGCCTACTACGCCATGATCACACATATGGACAATCAGATCGGACGTGTTCTGGACACTCTGGAGAGGACCGGCAGGATCGAAGATACGGTGATCGTGTTCGTTGCGGATAACGGGCTCGCCGTCGGAAGCCACGGACTGCTCGGCAAGCAGAACCTCTACGACCACAGCGTGCGGGTGCCGTTGATCATCAGCGGGCCCGGGATACCGGAGGGAGTGACAATGGACGGCCTCTGCTACGTCCACGACCTCTACCCCACCCTGTGCGAGCTCCTGGGGATGGGAATCCCTGAATCGCTCGAAGGGAGGAGCCTTGTCCCCCTGCTGATGCTGGGCAGGGCGAAGGGCAGGGACTCGGTGTTCCTCGCCTACCGGCACTTCCAGAGGGGGGTCAGGACCGAGGATGACTGGAAGCTGATCATGTATAACGTCGGAGGGGAGGAGACAACCCAGCTTTTCGACCTGAATTCAGATCCGCACGAGATGAACAACCTGGCGGATTCCGCCGGACACCTCGAGAGACTCAACAGCCTGACGGAGCTGCTGAGACAGCACCAGAGAACCCTGAACGATTTCTGCAACATCAACCGGACGAACTGGGGCCTGCCGTACGAGAAGCGCTAGATCCAGCGGGTCAGCCATATGGCGGTCGGCGGGAGTATCGGGCTCGTGAATCCGTGACTGGCACCACGGTGCCGGCGGTAAATGCTGGCTCTTCGCGGACGAGATAATGGTCGAGTAGGCTGTCAGATCGACCCACTCTATCGTAGCAAACCGCCGTTTGCCAGCTGCAGGATCCCTCTTGAGGGGGTTTTGGTGTTAATGCTGGCAGTGGTGGGTCAGCCTGCGGCTCCCCTTGGTGGGAGTGTATCTGAATTACGTGCCCCTTACGAACGCTGTTGCCCCTGCTTCACAGAGGACGCAGCCAGATATTGCGGTATCGCACCGGACTGCCGTGGTCCTGCAGGTAGAGCGGGCCGGCGCCGGGTCCCTCCTCGAGCATCGACGCCGTGGTGGAACCAAGCAGCTCAACGTGATCCTGAATCAGCACACCGTTTTGCAGTACGGTCACCGTTCCGTTGCTCGTTTTGTTGCCCTCCGAGTCAAACACAGGCGGATGAAAGATAATGTCAAATGTCTGCCACTCGCCCGGCGGCTGGCAGACATTCACAAGCGGCGGATACTGGCCGTATACCGCCCCGCACTGACCGTCGGCATACGTCCGGTTCTCATAGGAATTGAGTACCTGCACTTCATAACGGCCTTGCAGGTAGACCCCGCTGTTACCGCGCTCCTGGCCTTCTCCCTCAGCAGGTACCGGCGTGGCGAACTCAACGTGGATCTGGGCGGCATTGAATCTATTCCTGCTGATGATACTTCCCGACCCAGGCTTTACGGTCATGACACTGTCGTGCAGCGTCCATTCCACCACGCGTCCATCGGTATGCTCAAAGCCGTCAAGGCTGCTGCCATCGAATAGAATGATTGCATCCGCCGGCGGTGCACCACTCGTTCCCGGCTCGACAACCATAGGAAGTTGGAGATCGCAGGCATCAATCGGCGAGGAGAACGCACCTAATACGGCCCCGGCGGCGGCAATACCTGCAATGATCGCGACAGCGCCGCCGAGTATACACTGTGCGTGGTCAGAAGCAGCAAGACTCATTGCACCGTCCTCCTCAGATAAGCGATGTATCATTGAATTCTGGTCACCTCTGCGAGACCTACAAGTATAGCTGCTGGAATCTAGATTTGTGAGAAATTCGGCCACGAAGATGGCGCAGGATATCACTTACCGCCCGTTAGAATGCAGAGACCTGGTGCTGGAAAGCCCCGGTCCTCGATCTCGATGATGGAGCTGCCTCCTCTAGCGGTTTTCCCGGAATAGAGGGAACACCTCTCTGAATAGACGTTCTCTGAGCTCACCAAGAACCCTTCGGGTATACGGCTTCGGCTCTCCTTCCTCGGCCATCCCCAGCGTGTTGAACGCAGCGATGGCCGCGGCGCCGGTGAGCGGATCCACGTAGAAGAAGGAGACGAAGGCCTTCTGTCCCCCGGTGTGCCCGATCACTCGCAGGTCTCCGTACTCCAGAATGAAGAAGGTCAGGCCCATCGCCTCGCGCAGAACCGTGGGCTCCTCCGCGCCCTCTCGCCCGGGAGGCACGCTCTCGCCCACCTCCTGCAGCGGCTCCCACATCTCCTCCAGAGAGGCGCGGCTGAGGACCTCTTCATACGGCACGCCGGTTCCGGGGGCGGCCGCCTCAGCCCCCTCACCCGGACCGGCCAGGAATCCCAGATACCGCACCATGTCCGGGATGGGCGCGTTTAGCCCACCGTTGGCTGTGGTGATCCCCGTATCGAAGTCGAGCCCGTTGGCCACCAGCTCACCCTCTGTTACGTAGTAGTTGTTGGAACGGTGTTTCAGAAGATGGAAAGGCGTACGGTCGTAGTAGCTCCGGTACATTCCCAGGGGCTTTAAGATGTTCTTGTCGACATAGACCTCGATGTCGTCCCCCGTCAGCTCCTCGATGATCTCCCCCAGGAAGATGATGCCCGGGTTCGAGTAGCTGTAACGGCTTCCCGGCTCGAACAGGATCTCCGTGTAGGGCATCATGCCCACGAGCTGCGCCCATGTTGTAGGCTCGTGGGGATGCCACGGCTCATCTCCACCCCACGGCCACGTCGGCCCCCGGAATCCCGCTGAATGGCTCAAGAGGTGCCGGATGGTGATCGACTCCATGGGACCGTAGGGGTTGTGGACCTTGCGCAGTTCGGGCAGGTAGTGCACCAGTGGGTCATCCAGGGTCAGCAGCCCCCGGTCGCGCAGCTGCATGACAGCAATCCCCGTGAAGGTCTTGGTGATCGATGCCCAGTGGTAGATGGTGTTCTTGTCCACCGGGCGACCCTGTTCTGTGTCGGCCATGCCGTTGAATTCGCTGGCCAGCACCCTTCCCTTGTGCGCAAACCACAGGCTACTTCCCACGATCCCCTCTTCCTCGACCCTGTGGTGAAAGGCGTTCCTGATCTCGCGCCACGCTTCGGTGAATCCCTGGGGCGGCTGGGCCGAAGCCGGGCCCGGTGCAATCATAGTTGCGAGAAGAGCGGAGATCACAAGCAGTGACGGGCCGGGGTGGGTGTTCTCTCCAGGCATCTCTGATTCCCTTCGGCTTGCGCGGCGTGCAGCAGGTGGTAAGGTTCCCCTGTATGGACAGGATCAGCTTTCACGGGAGTATAGCAGCAGGGTTACGTATAGGAAGTTCAATTTCGGCCTCTATCGTAGCAAACCGCCGTTTGCCAGCAAAATGTTCTGTATGAGCCCTGACGGGGAGCCTGATCAGGGCACTGATAACTTCACTCCCGCCAGTTATCGCGAATTTCAGCTCCCCTGCCCTTTTTAAAAGGTGCGCACACCGAGTACCCCTGCTAACACCGGAATTCACCCACACCTCCACATACAAAAACCCCCTGCAGGATCCCTCCTGAGGGGGCTTTGATAGTAATGCCGGTAGCGTCCTACTCTCCCAGGGACTCGCGTCCCAAGCACCATCGGTGCTGAAGGGCTTGACGACCGTGTTCGGAACTATTCTCAGTCGTTAATAGGCGATGCCCAGACGGGAGGCTTCTGTCTTCAGTCGCCTGTCAGAGGTCCACAGCGGAACATCAGCCAAAAGTGCTGATGCCAATAGCTCCACATCCACCAGACCCAGTCCCTTTCCACTCAGATTATTACGATCGATGAAGAAGAGGACCTCGTCTACCGGCACTACCGGAGTCATTGGCAGTACCCTCAGGAGAGAAAGGATCTCTTCCCTGTTCCTGATGCTGCCGCAAGCCAGCTCTCCCAGGATGAAGGGATGACATGCTACTGCCGCATCGTTCAGAAGTACCACAAGATCAGTACTCCCCTCCCGAAGGTGCGGGACCCAGATTGAAGTATCTACCAGTACCAAATAGGAACCCTACGCCTGCTTGCGCCTTGGTATGGACCTGAGATCCTTCTCCGTCCCACCGAGTTTAGCGAGACGTTTACTGCTCTCCCTGGCAATCAGGGCTTCCAGGCCAAGTCGTACAAGTGCAGTCTTCTCCGTGATACCGACCAAACGGGATGCCTCTGCCAGCAGTTTATCGTCTATGTTCAATGTCGTCCTCATATGCATTAATATGTATGTATCATACATACATGTCAAAGAAAACCCCCTGCAGGATTACTCCCGAGGGGGCTTTGAACTTAATGCCGGCAGCGTCCTACTCTCCCGGGGACTCGCGTCCCAAGTACCATCGGCGCTGAAGTATGAAGGATGTGATGAGCCGACATCGAGGTGCCAAACCTCCCCGTCGATATGGACTCTCGGGGGAGATTAGCCTGTTATCCCCGGCGTACCTTTTATCCGTTGAGCGACGGCCTTTCCATACAGAAC
>Ga0114919_10001367_pt1 | contig 19474 bp, 16 predicted proteins | sample BlataG_FD_88682 | JGI IMG/M metagenome (GOLD analysis project Ga0114919, IMG submission 88682) | Deep subsurface microbial communities from Black Sea to uncover new lineages of life (NeLLi) - Black_00105 metaG | ecosystem: Environmental > Aquatic > Marine > Oceanic > Sediment | place: Atlantic... | reverse complement strand
GAACAAATCAACAAGACTCAACTCCGCCAAGCAACAACGCGACAAGCAAAGAGCTCAGCTTAATGAACAAAGAAGAGCAGGAGGTCCTCCCCGTATTGTTGCCATCCTCCCTCTATCCCCGGATGTGGATATTCCTAGGCTTTGGAACACTATTCTAGCAGCAGCAACTTCTTCATCTATCTCAAATACTACTAATGGTATTAAAATCAATGATGAAAAGATGATAGATGGAGTAGAGAGTACCAGTGGTGGTGATAATGGAGTAGCAAATATCAAGATGCAGACCATATCATTTGCCGAACGTAAAAAGACCAAATTCACCCTCCTCCCTCCTCCTACCAACATATCTGACCCCCTGGCTATAGTAGACATTGGTCGTAGTGCAGAATCTTTGATCCTGGTACTTCCCGGTGGGGAAGGTTCCATCCCTGTTGATGAAGATGGTGCTGCAGCTCTCACCATTCTTAGGTCTTTGGGTCTGCCACCTGTCACTGCCCTGGTCCAACTTCCTCTCACTAGTAACAACAATAGTGAGTGGAGCCTAAAGGAAAGATCAGCGGCCAAGAAGAGAGCCACTGCCGCACTAGAAGAACACATCCCACTAGGCAACCAACACCACAACCAGCGTGCATTTCTAGCAGAGACTGAAACCGACATCAAAGCAGTGCTTCGTCACTTTGCAGACTCGACTCTAGCTCTACCTCATTGGAGAAGACATCGTTCATCTGTGTTGGCAGAGCATGCTGTGTTTCTGCCGTCGGTGAATGAGCCGGGGAAGGGTACGTTGAAGGTGACTGGGTATGTAAGAGTGTTGGGATTGGGGGTCAATGGTGTGGTGCACATACCTGGGGCTGGGGACTTTCAACTGGACCAGATTGATAGTGTGAAGATTACTAATAATAATACTGCTTATACTAGTAGTCGAGGAGAAGGTGCTGACATGGATGTGCACGGTACTACTGACGGTATTACTAATGATAGAATAGTGGCAATAGCGGATCCAGCTAATCGTGAAGGACTGCAACGTGAAAACAAACTTGATCATCTGGCAGGAGAACAAACCTGGCCCACTGAAGCTGAGATTGCTGAAGCAGAGCAGGCTTTCAAAAGTGGAAAGGCAAAGAAGAAGAGAAGATTGCCAGAAGGTACTTCAGAGTATCAAGCTGCTTGGATTGTGGAGGGAGATGATGATGATGACTTTTATAGAACTAGCGAGGAGGAGGAGGAGGAGGAGGATGAAGATGGTATGCCTGGTCTGGATCTGATTGATGGCAATGGTGCTGATAATAATGGTGATGATGGTGGTGACACACTGACAGCTGCAGATGGACTGGACCTTCTACTCCGCAACGCAGACGCAGGAACAGATTTCGGGATGGACATCGACGACGATGAAGAAGACGAGATATCAAACGCAGCTGCAGCAGCCGCTAAACAAAAATACAGAGCTGAAGCTGATGATGTCCTGTTCCCTGATGAGGTCGAGACGCCAGCTGATGTGCAAGCTAGACAGAGATTTGGTAAGTATAGGGGATTAAAGAGCTTTAGAACTAGTAAATGGGATGCAAAGGAGAGCCTGCCGCTAGAGTATGCCAGAGTGTATGCGTTTGAGAATCCCAAGAGGACCGAAAAAAGAGCTAAGGCTGCTGCACTGAGAGCTGGGCTCAAAACGGTCAAAATGAACCTAAACAGTATGGATATGGATGTGGACACTAATAATAGTATCATCGGGGGTGTAGCTGATGTAGGAGATTATGTGTGCCTACATATAGCTGCCGTCCCAGAAGATGTGGCCACTGAATTGGTAGCAAGAGTCAACACCAACACGGCTGCTCCTCCTCTGACAGTCACGGGTCTGCTCCAACACGAAACCAAGCTGTCAGTGGTGAATTTTGGTATCCGTAAATTAGCCTCCTACACCCCACCTCTCCCCAACAAGGAGCGTTTATTGTTCATAACTGGTGTAAGAGGCTTCTTCACATGCCCTGTTTTCAGTTCTGATGAACATGGTGCTGATAAGTTCAAAATGGAGAGGTTTCTACACCAAGGTCATGCCGCTATTGCATCTGTATATGCTCCTATTAGTTATGGCCCCCTTCCCTTGTTAGCTTTCCGTATACCTTTTGATGGAGGCAAGCCGGTCCTGGTTGCTACCGGGGCACTAAGGAATTGTGATCCCGATAGAATAGTGCTGAAAAAGATAGTTTTGAGTGGGTATCCCGTGAAAGTGCATAAAATGAAGGCAGTGGTGAAGTTTATGTTCCATTCTCCAGATGATATTAAATGGTTCCAGCCAGTCGATCTATGGACAAAGCATGGAAGGAGAGGGAGGATTAAGGAGCCGATAGGAACACATGGAGCGATGAAGTGTATTTTTGATGGAGGGGTGAAGCAGCAAGATGCGGTGTGTATGAGTTTGTTTAAAAGAGTGTATCCGAAGTGGCCGGAAGATATGAGGTTTGCTGATGTTTAAATTGTTGTAATAGTTCGTTGAAAAAGTAGTGGTGTGAGATTGATTGGGTGATATTTAGAGGGAGATAGCAGCAATGGTGTTCTTTGCATCTCCTTGTCAAACCCACTTGCAAAAGAGATGTATGGCTAGAATTGTTCCATGTCTTACTCAATACACTCACATGCCACGATCATACAGTGAGTATAGCATAGAAATAAAGCATCGCTCCATTCTGAGACATAATGGCAGCCATCATCGCGGCCATTGCTCACTGCCATCACCTCGCCTGCTGCTGGCCACTCCTTCCTCCTCCTCACCAGACAACAACAGCACTGCCCCACTTGTAGCTGTAGAAGGAGACATAGTCGAAATCCATTGGACATGCATGAACCAAAATGGCGAAGAACTAGAAAACAGCCGGCTCTCCGCTGATGAACCAACCACTTTTGAAGTCGGTGCAGGAGACATTGTCGGCAACCGTCTATTTGAAGCCTTTGATGATGCAGTTAGGGGCCTGGCAGTTGGGGAAATAGCCAGTATACGTGCTCAAGGTGGGGAATGGCAACCTGAGCTGCTATTCAGAGTGCCAGCTGGACATGAAGAAGTTACCAGATTACAGGGAAGGTATAAAAATATGGGTGGACTAAAGGAAGGTCTGGTGGTGGAGCTGTCCAATGGAGGCATGGCGGTGGTGATTGACTTGAATGACAACGAGTTAGTGTTAGATGCTAATAATATGTTGGCTGGGAAGGAGTTGACTTTTGACATAGAGCTTGTGAGTTTAGAGAAGAAGGAGAAGTAAGGAGAGGAGCTCAGGAGCGAGGTGGAGATGGCGGGAGTATCTTTTATTGATTATTCCTTGGGTCAAATTGAGAGGTGGTCTGCTCTACAGGCCTGTTTGAAACGAATATAGCAATTTGTCACATTAGCCAAACAAGAGGAAAGTTTTCCTCCTGGTTTCACCAGCTGATTGATTAAAAACGATTGCAATCGGGGAAAATTGATTAATTATTCGCACCAAACTTTGGTTTTTCATAATGAAGTTTGCCAAGGTGCTCCAAACCTTCGTTCAAGAAGATGAAGCCGACGAACCCTTCCTTAACTATAAGCCACTCAAGAAGTTGCTCAAAAAAGCTCATGCCGCCCAGCTCGCTCGGGAGGAAGCGGCCGGCTGCCCATCCTCAGCCACGGCCGCTACCGCCACCACTGCCAACAACAACAACAACCAACCGCAACTCACCCCAGAGGAGCTAGACTTTATCAAGGAACTTAATGCTGACGTCTCCCGCATCAACACTTACTTTATAGAACATGAGGAAGACGCTGTCATCAGACTGAGATCCCTGGAGGACAGACTCAAGGCAGTGGAGGAGAACGACGATGCCAAGAGAGCTGCTCTCAGAGCAGATTTCATAGACTTCCACGGAGAAGTAGTGCTTCTATTGCACAATAGCATGGTCAACTATGCCGCTGTAGCTAAGATCTTAAAGAAACACGACAAAATGATGGGCAATAAGCTAAAGGAAGCCTTTTTAACCAGCGTTTTAAGGCAGCCATTTTTGTCAACTGAGGGCATTTCACGTCTGGTGAGGGAGGCAGAGGCTAAAGTCAAGGAATTGGGACCTGATGAAGAAGCAGAGCTAGCTGGAACATCTGATGAACAGCACCAAGAAGTATTGGAGAAACAGCAGCAAGTTGAAAATACCAACAAAACAACGACCACGGCAGTCAATGGCTCTTCTCATGCAGCTCCTGCTACTACAACTACTACTACTACTAATAATAATAATAATAATAATAATAATAATAATAATAGTAATAATAGTGATAAAGCTGCCGGTATTATTAAGAGAACCAAGGCAGCGCTGGGCATGTTGCAACAATTAAGGGAAACTGCTCACACACCATCAACATTAGTGGGCATGCCTTCACCTGCTGGTAATAAGGATGGTGGAGGGGAGGGGGAAGGGGAGAGTGATGATGATGATGATGATGGTCATGATGTGAAGAGGCAGCGTATAGGAGTAGAACAAACTGTATGACTTGTGTATATATAACATATTCTTATCTATTATTATTGCGTTAATTGTGAAGTACAAGTAGGGCAATATCACACACACACACACACACACACACACACACACACACACACACACACACACACACACATCTACATTTATTATTCTTCACTTTCATCATGGTCTACAGTAAACATTTCTGTTTTTCTTTCTTTTTAGGAGGCCCTACTCCTTGTTGACTGTTTGGCTTTCTCCTCTTCTTCTCCTTCTTTTGTCAGCCAGAGAGACAGTATGATTCATCCTTGACAATAGTTTTCAGTAGCTTGATTGTCATGCATGCTGAGGAGAGCTAGTGAGGTTGCTTTAGCACCCAAGAAGTCACCATTGTGAATGCATGTGTTGAGAATAATATCCAGAATGCCACGGAGCTCTGTATGAGGAGGAGGTGTGTGAGGATGGTCGAGGTGGTGGAACAGGAGGCATGTTTGCTTCTGTCTCTCTCTTGGAAGGTCTACACGGTGATAGGCGATGGTTATGGAGCCAAAGGATCGCACAATTGACGCTGCTAGAAGGGAAACTACGTCAGAATACTATGAGAAAGGTAAAGATATCTACCTCTGTACAGAACACATGTGTTGCTTGGTTTGGTTGCAACCCAATTGGTCAAGGCTTTAAGCCTCCACTATGGAATGATGGTTCAGCATTGTTCCAATGTTATTAAATCTAATCAAAGCAAACCAATAGCGACCATCAACCCTTGCCCTCGAATCTTAAGAAGCCCCCCACCCTCTCTTCTCTCTTTCCTCCAGAGAAAAGCAGGTGCCATCCTCCTCCATCTCCCACCCAGAAATGTAGTCCTGCTAGACATCTCTTTTCCCTTCATTTATAGGAAAAACACAACGCTAAATACAGCCATGCTAGCAAATATTAAATCTGAAGATACCATGGGACATGTTCCAAGGAGAATAGGCACTCTATGTGCTTGTATTTTCCTTTTAATGTTGTTGGTCACTGCTCAAGATGACTTTCTCAGCAGCATCTTCCAACAATGTGAACCACTGCCTCCTACTGCTGCTGACACAGCTGGAATAGAGCTTCTTGGTTCTCAGATCAATATACCTATCGAACAAGGCATGCTAGTAGCATTCAGATTTGGAAACACCACCTCCACCCGCTCTCCTATCGTCCTCATCAATGGCTTCACCTCCACTGTCAGCCACATTCCTCTCCCGCTCATCCAACAATTGGCAGCAGAACAAGAAGTCGTTATTTTCGACAATAGGGGTATTGGACTTTCTACAGATTACTCCAGTAACCCATTGACTATTGAACAAATGGCAGTAGACACAGTCGATTTAATCGAAGCCCTCCAGCTGCCCAGACCACCAACCATCATCGGCATCAGCATGGGTGGCATGGTTGGTCTCCAGATTGTGGCCTTCCACACACACATCATTCATAAAGCCATCATCGTCTCTTCTACAGCTGGAGGGTCCTCTGCAGTACCCCCACTTCAAGAAGTTAGGGAAGCCTTCATATCCGGCGACATCTCACGTGTACTGGGTTCTATCTTCAATCTGGCAACCACGCAGGGTATCAATGCCCTGTGTAGCTCACTGGCCAATGAGCGTAACATGCCATCATCACCAGGTAATGACACCACTGAAGAAAGGCAATCTGAGGCTATTTCTGCCTGGTTTCAACAAAATGGTGTTGATAACCTTCTCCCCGATTTTACCACGCCAATATTACTTTTTCATGGTGCCCAGGATGAAATAGTACCATATGAGAACTCCAAGGTAATGGCGTCGCGATTGCCTCATCCATGGCTTGTCACATTCCCTCAAGGCCTGCATGGCGCGTATATGGAGCACTTGGATACATTTATTGGGGTGGTTGATGCATTTTTGGTGTTCTCTCCTAGCGGTGATGGTGATGGTGATGGTGATGGTGATGGTGATGGTGATGGGCTGCTGCCTGATCTGGAGTTGCCTGATCTAGGGTTGGGATGAGCAAGTTGCAATGGAGTGTCATTTAAGTCATTGTACTAAAGTGAAGCGTCTTAAAACACCACATCGTAATTGCAAATGCCACCTAAAAATTACATTTCCTTTACATACACAGCAATGGTCGTATATTAGCAGCTGCACCTTCCATTGCCTGACTACACATTGCTTCCAGAGCTCTATTCACCCCTTCTGCCGTCACTTCCTCCTCTCCGCCATTATTACTGTACTCTCTAATCCATTCCAAGATCTCTTGAATATCTCCATCATCACCACTGCCACCCAACCTTGCCAATACAGCCTCCATTTTACTGTCAAACACTCTATCCAAATCTACATTGGCCAAATACACCACATTATTATTATGATCCTCATCATCTTCACCATTCCTTCCTCCTCCACATAATGATGACAAGGCACCTTGCAAAAACATGCATTCTAATCTCAGTTGACAAACCCAACCAAATCCTCCTCCTCCTCCTCCTCCTTTGGATTGAGATGGGAGTAGTAATGGGCTACAACTACTATTCAGTAGTGAAGTACATGTTTCCAATAGACCAGCCCCTAGTTCCTCCATTACCTCTCGCATTAATGCAGGTGCATGTAATGCCAGCTCAGACTGAGCATTCACCAGGCAATGTATGGCATCCAGCACTGCTGGCCTCATTGCTGAGGGTGTGTGTACCCCTTCCCACATCATTAATGATATGGTATCACTGGTAGAAGATGATGATGGTGCATCAGCAGCAGTACTATTAGTAGAAGAAGAACTACTTCCACCACCAGAAAAAATTTCCTTGATAATGACGTCCAGCCTTTTCCTCCAGCTATCGACGCACGCGGCACCAAGTGCACTCTCTACCACCTCCAACGCAGCTAAACACTCCTTGTACTGCGACTTGGTCAGGTTCCAGATGTTGCCTGGCTTGGAAACTTGTTCTGGAATCACCTTTTGTCTCACTGTAATAATATTGCTGCACAATAATAACAATCCCTTGTGTGCTGACATTCTTCCTCTTCCTCCTCCAGTATGGTGAGCACTTCCACCACCGCCGCCATTGTGTGCTCCTCCGCCACTCTGTTGTTGTTGAACACTGTATCTATGTCTATATGCAGCTTCTTCGGCTTCAAGTTGGTCAATCAATGGTTGTGCACATTGCTGCAGTCCTTGAGCATACGCCAACACTCCTTGATACAAAATAGTACTCACTACTGAGGAAGAAGACGATGGAGATGATGTTGTTTTAATGTCGTCAGATTGTAGAGAAATATTTAATGTAGTGCATGCATTTTGAACATTTTGAATCTGGGCATGAGTGGATGACAAGAGAGAGGAGAGCAACGCTATTGTCTTGGTTTGAGGAGTGTAATTAGATGATGATTCACCATCACCCTTCTCTGTTGATAGAAGTTTCCATGTCTGACGTACCGTCTCGTATGTTTCATATTGTATTGGTATTTGAAAGGCGGCTTCTTTTGTTTCCTTTTCAAGAGTTTGTAGACAGAGATGTGTGACTTGTAAGCATAGCTGTTTGAGAATTATTTGAGCTTGTTGACATGGTTCACATTGCTGCTGATGATGGCGTCTGTTGGCAGTAGTAGTAGAGGAAGAAGAAGAAACGTGACCATTGCTGGTTGCCAATGTTTTGATCATTGCTTGAAAATCAAAAGACGTCATCATCTCATCATCAACAACTTTCTCTCCATCGTTATTCTTCTGTACAGCCACTGCAAGCAGGTTTACTACGGCCTCTTTGTAGCTCTTCATTATAGAATCTACAGCTGCCATACCATCCTCGAGACTTGCTTTCAGCTCTTGCTCCAATGGAGATGTGGTACCCACTCCCCCCACTACTACCACTCCAGGTGCTGCTGCTGCTGCTGATGATGATAATACAGTACCTGCGGTACCAACACTAAGCTGTGTTATAAATCCTTGCAAATGAACTCTTAAGAATATCCATATTGCCAGTACCTTTTTATTTACTACTATTTGAGTGAGTTCACATAAAGTAATAGTAATAGGGTGCAGATCTGCAGCAGTACCACCATCACTAGTATTACTACCATCATCTCTATTACTATTACCTAATAGAGTAGTAGGGACCCCTACTATATTACTACCACCACCACTATTATTATTACTATTATTATTATTATTATTATTATTACTACTAGCAGCATTAACTCCTCTTATTCTTCCTGGAGTTGTAGGAGTGGCAGCACTTCGCGCCGACCATAGTCCACTTCCTCCTCCTGGTGTTCTTGTTCTTGCTGTTAACATCCTCCCCGCCATCCTCTTCGCGCTGGATACTGGTGTGCTCAACCGACTACTATTCTGTGACATTGGCATGCCACCACCACCACCTCCTGAAGTAGTACTGTTATTATTATTATTATTATTATTATTAGTGCTCAGTGCTGTCACGGTATCTGGAGTGGCAGGTGGCTCCCCCTTCTCTTCACCAATAACCATGAGCCTACTACTCGTACTGCCTGGCTGCATCTGCACATAATCATGGTGTTGCTGCTGTTGCTGCTGTTGTCTAACTGCAGTCTCTATTATTTCCAACACACACTCCCTCTGTGCTCGTATATACATATCAGCAGGCCGTAACGACTGAGCAGCAGGCACTCCACAAGCTTTCAAGTGCTCCAGTTGCTTCACTACATCAATGGCTTCTTCAGGAGGGAGGTGGGCGTTTCTAATTGCTGCTTCTAGTGAGTACACTACAGTGGCTGCTACTCTATCCACTTCTTCTACTAATCTCGACCATACACCGTCGTAAGAAGAAGAAGACGGTGGCACTGCTAGTGTACTTGTGAAGCTCTCTAATGATACTCCTCCTCCTTCTCCTCCTTGTTGTTGTTGTTGTTTGGAAGCAGCAGCAGCTAACAAGGTCTTAGCACGTTTATACTCAGTGGCTACCTTGTAACCTTCGCCTGCATCAGCATGAGCGGCAATCCTAGCAGGCAGACCAACCAAAGACTCGTATTGCTTTAGTAGACCCAAGACCTGCGTGATTTTATCTGCTTGTGCTTGTCGCTGGAGAAGAGGGGAAAATGCTCTGTCTGCTTCTGTTTGAAGCTCATTCATAGTAGCAGCTATTTCAGCAGTACTAGCTCCATGTGCTTCTCCCCCTGCTTCTGTCTTTTTCAATCTCACATACACATCATCTACAGTCAATTTGGACGCTATGAATCTGTCGAAATTCTCTTTTACTAGTGCCTTCAAATCACCAGTGTGTTGAGACAGCTCTGTTTGGAGGTGGCGCAGGCCTCTGAGCAGTTCTTCTGGGGTAGAGTCACGATGAATAACTCCAAGATACAGGTCAGGGTCAAATGATTCCTCTGATGGCACAATTTTCCTCCGCATGTGTGAACCAAATAATGCTTGATGATGATGATGATGATGACCGTGATTGTGATGGCTTCTGCTACTGTTAGGGATAGCGCCAACTCCAGGAGTACTGGTGGTGGTAGTAGTATTGTTTTCCTCTAGAGAGCTGCGTTGCTTTATCAGCATGAGTCGTCTGAGATCAAGGGTACCAAGCCCCAGAGGGTCGTCTGTGCTGTAACCAGAGGCAGCATTATCTGTAGCTGGCGGTATTGATAAGGAAGTGAGCCTAGAAGCTGGCCTGATGGACTCGGTGGGGGTGTCTGCTGCTGCTATGGCTGGTGTAGCATTGCGAGCAATGTTGAGAGCGAGGCGTTGGAGGTCCGAGGTGTCTACTTCTTGCCATGTGGTCGGCTGGGCGTTGTGAACGAGACGTCGGGCAGAGAGGAACCGAGTGTTTGGTTGATATGGGGTCTCTCCATAGCTGCCTTCGCTCTCTGTCATGAGAGAGATGTCTGAGGCATTATCATCTATACTGTCCATTTTGTTTTAGAGGCTTAGGGCATAACCTTTTTACGGTTAAGATCGCAGGCTCCACGATGATTGCTTGATCACTTTTAATTTTTTACTTGTAGCGTGTCACAGATAACGAGATTGAAACATTTGGGGGTTTTCAATGTATCATAGCTGGAACTACAACGTCACAAACCATGAGTGGAAAAACTATAGAACAGTAGTGAGGGCAAAGCTCCATCTGTTTTTTTGTCACCCCCACACCTCTCTCGTCCCATTCCTTCACCCATCATCAACAACAATGACACCACCAGTCCTATGCAATCACAATATTTATTCCCAATCAGAATTCCAATCATCATCTTCATCAAATCCTCTTTCAGTCACTACACCATCCCCTCCTGTTGGCACAGGTTCGTCGTCCAATTCAAAATCTGAACTTAAATCACTGGATACCTTCTCTACTGCTTCTTCTGGCTGCTTTTCTTCCTCCTCGTATTTCTCTTCCTTCTTCTTTACCTCACCTGTGTTCTCTGTTTCTTCTACTATTACCTCCTCTTCTAATGCTGTTGATGCTTCTTCTGCCTCCTCCTCTACATCTTCCTCTACTTCCTCCTCCTTGGGTTCAACTTGACTTGGCTCTTCTACTGATTCATTATCCACACCATCGGCCTTTGTTTGATCCTCAGCAGATCCATCAACTGCTGCTGTTGTAACCTTGTCTTCCTCCTCACTGTCCTCCTGATCTTCATCTTGTTTTACCGCCACCTCTTCCTCCCTCGCCACCTCCTCTCCTTGCTCTTCATCTTCTTCTTCTTCTTCTTCATCAGTACCCCAACCCAACTCTGCCTCCTCCTTTCTACCACCTCCCGATGGCAATCCTGCCTCAGATGCCTTGAAAGTCAATGCCTGAATAGCTTCATGTTTAGCATGCAGCTTATGCAATCTATAAAAATACCTCGTCCAGAAATCCTCGTAACTCACAATCAATGGTACAATTCTACTCTGGAGTTCAGCCATAAATGCATTAGTGCCTATAATAGAACCTATTTCTTTCTTCTTCTCCTTTAGGTTAAAATCTTGGATCCATTGCTGGAATTGTTCAGCATCTTCAGGTTGGTCGCAATAGGTACTGCTATCTCTTTGCATAGCAGCGATATCTGCTTCAAGGCGAGAGTACCTTTGACTACTATTGTTAATAGTGTTGATTCCCTTAAGTAGAGATAAACTTTTAGATTTGGATGACTTTAGTCTATTTATATCATTGGCTTCTTGTATAGAATTGACAATGTTGTCAAAGAGATCAGTAGTCTTGTTGACAAAACGTTGACTCATTGCTCCGAGTTGCTTGCCCGTCTTACCCACCTTGGCACTGGCTTCTCTTGTTAGCTTAGCTCCTGCTTCTGGTAAGTTGCCAACTGAGATGCTGGTAGGAAGGTTCTGAACAGCTCCTGGTAGTGATTCTACCGCAGATCGAGCCTTGTGTCCCAGTTGCTCACTTGCTTCACGAGCATGTTGGGCTACTTCTTCTGTTTCTTCTTTGAGATCCTTCTGAAGACCGCCGAGCTCTGCGCGCCAGTCGGTTTCTTTTAGGCTAGTTTTGATTTCTTCTGTGCGTTGTTTGACTGTGTCTGTGAGGACTGATGCCATGCTCCAGAATGAATTGAGACCTGGTAAAGCTGCTGTGTCCGGCCTGTGTATGTGTGTGTGTCGAAGGGAGACGGTGAGAGGATAGAAATTGAACAAACTCAACGTGTCAGCCTCCATGTAGTTCCTATTCTGGGAATCAAATCAATATTCAACTTACTTTTTGCCATTTGGTTCGCCATCTGTCTCTATTTGGTCGTCATTTTCGTCTAAATTGTGGTCTTCTTCAGGATCACCCTGAACAACTGAAAGCAAGCTCTTGAACATTTGGAGTGCGGTATTGTTTTCTTTGAACCTAAAGTTTCAAAATCTGAAGTAGCAAAGCATGATATGATGCTCGTTCGTTTGTATTTTGAGGTCCCTCTTCAAAAACATTCCAACGTCGCAGCTGTGAGCTCCAGCTGTCATCCTTCCAACTTCTAACTTAGCTCTTTCTGCATAATACGCCCAATTTCCCATACAGTCTACATTTGAATTCTTTGAACCACTACTATAGAATACATCACATCACTCATCTTGCACAATGGCCCCTAAGAAGAAGAGACAACATACAGAGCAAGGAGATGCAGATGGTGGTGGTAAAAAACCTGCATATTCCGGAGCAGAAGCTGAAAGAGATCCCGTCAAGGCCATTATAGCCATACAACCAAAAGATGGAACTGTAGCACTAGCCGTAGGATCTGCTATTAGAATAGTAAAGGGATCGTAAGTCAAAATTAATATGCATCCAGCCCCTACTGCGCATAATCTCCACTTATTTCAGCGACTATGTACCATGTAACCCCCAAAATACCAATTGACATTACAATTCCCCCCTCTCCAATACACTCAACAACCTACAGGTCCCAAGTCTCCCTCAACACCAATCCCAACGCCTCTGTCATCCGTGCCATCCAATTCGACCCCACAGGCACCTACTTGGCCGCTGTTGGTGATGCCAAGCTCATCCAAATCTACAAGTGCATTGACTGGTCCCTCATCAAGTCTCTTAAGGGACCTAAGAAATTTACAACCGTTACTTTCACTCCAGACGGACAATATGTCTTGGCTGGTGATAAATTTGGTGATGTGCTCGTAACTGCAGCCGCTCCAGCTGCCAATGACACTGAACTCTGCCTCCCCTCTAATAACAATAATGACAACACCAATCAACCTACTAGGAAGCCTCCCCCGGTCCCTATTCTTCTGGGTCACTTCTGTTCCATCATCTCATCCATGGAACTCTCCCCCGATGGCAACTATGTAGCAACTGCAGACAGAGACCAGAAAGTCAGAATCACATGCATGCCACCACCAGGAACTGACCTGCTCCACCATCGTGCACATGAAATACAAAGTTACTGTATGGGCCACAGGTCCTTTGTTACGTGTACTGCATGGGCACAGAGATACAACAACAATGATAACAATGGGGATTCTTCCCCGTCTTCGTCTCCCCCCTCTTCCTCTTCTTCTTCTTCTTCTTCTTTGTTATTGTCTGGATCTGGTGATGGTACCATTAGAGTATGGCATCCTTTGACTGGTCACCTGATGAACACTCTACACATCACCCCACCTCCACCATCGTCGTCCAGTGAACAAGAAGAAGAAAAGGAGATAGTCATGGCAGTACTAAATGTAGCTGTCAGTCCAGATGGTCAATGGGTACTGGCTGCTGTGGAAGGGTCCAACTCCCTTCTGCTGTGCTCATTACTCAGAAAGAATAGTAAGAACGATGATAAAACAACTGATGGTAGTGATATTGAAAGAGTGGAATTGACCCAAGTTAAGTGGTTGGATGTCCCTGGGTTATATCTCCCAACTTCTGTATGTTTTGATACCACTGCTACTACTGGTGAAAAGGGAGGAGAGTACTGGAGAGTACTGGCAGCAGGAGGGCCCCCAAGTGAAACTTCATTAGCATCTTTTGTATGTGCAGGAATGATCTCCACCACACAAGATGATGATAATAATAATAAAAATGGTGGCTGGATAGTAGCTAGTTATAATGATGATAGTAGTCTATCCGCTGAGAATCTAGTGTTTTTAGAACAGCATCATGATGATGATGGCAAGGAGGGGGAGGAAGGAAAGACAAGGGAGGAGCTGGGGGCACAGGCAGCTGGCCGGGAGAATCTAGTGAATCTTAGGAAATCTGTGTATTCGGCAGAAGAGATTGCATTGAGAAAGAAAGCAAGAGGTGTGGTTATTACTTCCTGCTAAAGCTATTGGCAATGCTTCAAGCTGAATTCATAATAGTAAGTATGTGTTGAAACAAGAGAAGTGGATATGTGTCCCAATATAAGTATTGTTACAGGAAGAAATTGTGGAGAAATGAGAGAGAATAGAAACACAACCATACAGTATGTCTATACATTTCTATCATCCATCCATCAAATTAGTCAGCAACCAGCCTACTCAGGGCTTCTATAAGTTGCTTCAAATTAGCAGTCACCTTTTTATCTCCTGTCATCACTCCTAAATCGCCAGTTATCCTCTCAATATTCTGTAACGTCTTTGTCAGCGTCACCACACTCTCCCTCAACGCTTTCACGTTGTTGTCAGTCAAAACCTCAGTCTGCAGTCGCTGAATGTCAGCAGCGGCTTCAGCAGCGACTTGCGTGAGTGCTTCAACATTGGTTACCAAATTACCACTCCTTAGGTCTGCAAGGAGGGGTACAATCTCATCACTCAGTTCCACTGCTCTTTGTAGCAATGGTTTAGCCTCCTCCATTGCTGACGTGGCTGTGGCCATGGCTTCAAACACTTTATCCACTCCTTGTTGATCCATTTCCTTTGCGATTTTAGTACAAATGTAGACCAAATCGTCCAGTGCTACTCCTCTCTGGCCCTTCATTCTCCCCTGGTGGCAGACAACTTTCCCTTCTGTCTCGCAATCCTCGTCCAGGGGGTTGGCTGTGTAGACGGGGATGGGTACCTGGGGGGTGATGTCTACCAATGGCTCGGCAATCAGACCGCTTTGGTTTGCTTCTATCAATGAATTTCTTGGGATTACTGTAGTGGCATCTCTCATTTCAACCAATACATCAACTTGTTCTAAAGAGGGCTGGACTGCTAGAACTTGACCAACAATGACGCCCCTGATCCTAACTGGAGTGCCAACGGTGATGCCGCAAGCTACTGGGAATTCTAAAATGGCTTGGTAGCCTCTGCCCTTGCCACCAAGCTGGCCGCCCCTGGCCCAAGAAAGGAGCATGAGACAAAAGCCTGCGCCAGCAAAGATGAAAAGGCCGACGGCACCCTGAGCAAGGCTCGTTTTGCCGATGCCATAGTCGGACATAGGTTTGAGAAACTTGGCAACAAAGCCGGAAGCGGTGGAAGATGGGGTGGGGATGATTTCATCCGAGGGTGTTTGGGGGCTAAATGATCCTGATGTTGATGATGATGATGTGGTAAAAACAGAAATTCGTTGGCGTGGTTGTAGAACGTGACCTGGAGTTATGATCTTTTTGGGTGATTTTAATGTATTTGTGTGTTGCCGCAAAGTGCATCTTTGTCCTTTGACAGCATTCATTATAGAATGTCGAATTCGATCTGTAGCCTCAGTTGCTGCTCTCCCCGACGATTATCTTTTTAAAAAACTGACGACAAACGCCTCCCCGCCCCTCTCTTTTCATTGTCTCTTCTACACATCAGTGACAAGCTTCATTAATATTGCATGCGTGTTACAAAATTGGAAAAAGATCAAGCAATTGGGAAAATATATGGATTTAGAAGCGCTAGAGCCAAAAAAATGAAAGGAAAAAGCGGAAAGGGGGAAGAGCATGAACGTGAAAAAGGGGCGACGCATGACTAAGATATATATTGAAGGCCAGGAAGTAGATAGATCTATAAATAGATCAATATTATAGGTTTGTATATTCAAGATGATTACCTTGTACTTTGATGCTAGGGGAGGGTGCATAGGGTATATGATCATAATGAGATGGGCAGACAGGGAAGGGAAAATGTTGTTTGAGTTGCTCCTTCAATATGATAAAAATTGAAAGTCTGAGCCTATTGGGTGATGATGTTGGGCAAAGACTAGAGAGGACCATGGCCTCCTTATGAAGGCATTTAGATTTGGATTTGGATTAGCAGTAGTATTAATTGGTAGAAAAAAGAGGGTGAAAGAGTAAATCAAGTTCTACGTTGTGATTTAGCCAGTTTTCTACCAGTACGTTTTCGTTTAGCCACGACAACACTTCCGTGAACGTCAACTTCACACAAAACCAAAGACTTCTTTTTCTTGGGCAAGTAGAATGCAACACGGTTACCAACAACGCCAGATCCAGCACAAGTCACCACGACACGTTGACCAGGGGTCAGACCTCTTGGCACCACTCCACATATAGCGAAGTTAGCGCGACTGGCTGGTCCATTCCAACCTGATGAACCAACGTAGACAATGGCACCACTAATTTCAAGGTACTTGGCATCCGATCGAATGAGTGCGGCAACACGCTGAACGTTTAATTGTGATGGGAGAGCAGCTGTCCACCAGGCATTTGAAGCGTTGGGGCGGGTACCTGCGCATGATTTGATGAGCTTGACTTCAGAGTTGCAGGTGCCACTGACGGCATAGGAAGGGCGGCGAGAGTTCCATGTTGTTGATTGTTTGGATGGCTGGCCTACTAGTAGAGAGTTGCCGCACCCTGTGTCTCCGGGGAAGAGAGGGGTGCTGTAATTTGGTGGTGGAGGAGGGAATGGGGGAAAGGGAGATGGTGGTCTTGGTGGTGGTGGGCTGGGAGGGGGAGGGGATGGCGATGGTGGAGGAGGAGATGGGGATGGAGATGGAGATGGTGGAGGAGATGGGGATGGGGATGGAGATGGTGGAGGAGGGGGGGATGGAGATGGAGACAGTGGAGGAGGAGGGGGGAAAGCAGGAACAGTTCCATCACCATTGTCCATCAAAGCCTGGGGCCAAACACATCCTTCGTTGCTATAGTCACACCAATTCTTCTCCCTGTTGTAGTAAGTACCAGAAGCACAACCATGGTAAATGCTTGATGAAGAGTGCCAGCACCTAAAGTACCCCGTGCAATTGTTTGGGATGTCAGCAAAGTCTCCACCGTTTTTGAATTCATCATACTGTCTGATCCAGTTGCAAAAGCACACGTGGTCTTTGGACGCACAAGAATATGGGATTATAAATTCAGAAGGGGGGGCAGGTGGAGCAGGAGGTGGCGACGGTTGTGGAGGAGGGCTGGGAGGGGGGGAAGGTCTAGGTGGAGGAGGAGGAGGTGGTGGAGGAGAGGGAGCAGGTGGTGGTGGTGATTGCAAGGTGCCCTGGGGCACAATGGCAATGTCGGCACAATTCCAAAACTCTTCAGGGTAGGAGGCGTTGGCACCACAGCTTGGAAGTCCATTTGTCCAGTACGTGGGCGGGGTGTCTGATGCCTGACAGGAGTTGCCGGTCAGGTAGTGCCACTGTATAATGCACTTGGCGTTTACTCCATCACATTCCAGCCCGGTAGGAAGCTTGTAGAACATGCGGAAGCTCTCCTTGTCGATAATATCAGATGTGTAAGGGTCACTATATGGCTCTGTTGTAGACCATGGTAGGTACCAGTAAGGTTCATATGGAGCCTGAGAACCAGGGACATCAGCTTGCCAGATTAGGTGTTGGTTAAAACATTCGTCAGTCAGCATCTCCTGCTCCTGTTGGACCCAAGATTTGCCTTCTGGAGGGGCTGGGATTCTGCAAATCCTAAAAGTGAAGCGACCCTTGTGTGCTGCTGTGATAGTGACTCTAGTATCCATGACAGCTCCTTCTTCAAAGACGTTGGTGGAAGGAATGAAACCGGTGGCATAAGCACCTCCGGCTTCAAAACTCTTTGGCTCGTTATAGGCGTTGCCACAGAGGCCGTGCCTACCCGCGGGCCAAGGTAAGCCTTCGCTTCCGACGGTAGCGGGTCCACCGGCTTCTAGACAATGGTGACACCCCGCATATTTGCCCCCGAGTATACTTCTATTTAAAAAGTTTCTGGATTGAGGCAGCCTCAAAAATCCATGCGCACGGCCAGGGCTCACAAAATGCACCAAGGCGATTGCCAAAAGCAATATTAGGGCATTTTTAACACGATGCATCGTTACCACACGAATGGATGATGTTTCGTTCACGCTATTTTTTCAGTGAATGAAAGGGGTCTCATGGATGTTCTATCAGATCTCTTGGCAAGAAAGAGATGTGCAACAGCTTTAGACTTTTTTAAACAATAGTTTGGATACCTAAATATTAAAGCACGAGTTAAAATTACTCCAAGCGGCGTCCCCTTTCGAGTTTTTAGTCCCAGAAGTTGTCTGAATGTTGCTGTCCAGCTGGCAGAGAAGCTCCTCCCAACATTGACAGGACATTAGAAAACATTTTGGAAGTGTCTGATCCCCTGATGGATGCCTGATAGTGAAATATTGAAAATCCAGCCCAATTTACGCGTCTCTTGGACGCTAGTGTCGATTGTTTTAATCTGATCTCTTTCATTCGATGAGTTCTGACAGCGCCATTAAAATTTTATTTAGCGATCTAGATGGCACATGTATCCATTATGACCATGAAGGCCTAGACATCTCCCCACATATCGACCCTAGGACAGGCATGTACCCCTGCTCCATCCCCGACCAACCCATCCTCCTCACCTCCCTCCTCAAGCTCCCCCCATCCTCCAGCGGCGCGGTGGGCGTCATCTCTTTCAAAACCCTCCAACTCTATGCAACTCTCCGCTCTATGGGCATCCGCCTGATTCTTATCAGTGGTGGCAGATTGAGCACCATCATGCAGAGACTGCCCTTCCTCCCCAATGCTGACGCCATAATCTGCGAGAGCGGAGGCCGCATCTTCTATCCCTCCTCCCCCACCATCACTGCCACCCACCTCCCCACTGCAGCACCTTGGGTGGAAGATTTAGAGTGGAGAAGGGTTCATGAAGAGTCCACTGGTCCCTTGGGTCAAGATGGCATCCCCCCCGATCAACGTCAAGGCACGCTGTGGAATTACTACCTTGCGCTGTCCATTGGGGCAAGTGATAGGGTAAGACTAGATTCAGCCAGTTATACCACTGCATTCAGAATCAAAGGCGCTGAAGATGCACTGGAAGCTGTTAGACAATCAATACCCCTAGGTTTATCCACTTCTTACAATCTAGGATCAGCAGATGTGTATCCATGCACGTCAGGGAAGGTCAATGCAGGGATGTATATGTTGGAAAAGTGGGGGGGCATTACACCAAATGAATCTGCATTTCTATGTGATGACGACAATGACATGGAATTAGCAGCATTGGTAGGGAAGGTTTATGTTCCTTGTATAACGGCAGATTCAGTGGCAGAGGCAGTCAAGGCTAGACCTGATAAGTTTATTGTCAGTGGCTACCCGTCGGTGTTTGCAACTGAGAAACTTTTGGAGACTATCATTAGATCACAACTTTGTAGGTAGGTAGACATTAAGAGAGAGAGAGAGAGAGAGAGAGAGAGAGAGAGAGAGAGAGAGAGAGAGAGAGAGAGAGAGAGAGAGAGAGAGAGAGAG
>Ga0114919_10001365_pt1 | contig 19497 bp, 18 predicted proteins | sample BlataG_FD_88682 | JGI IMG/M metagenome (GOLD analysis project Ga0114919, IMG submission 88682) | Deep subsurface microbial communities from Black Sea to uncover new lineages of life (NeLLi) - Black_00105 metaG | ecosystem: Environmental > Aquatic > Marine > Oceanic > Sediment | place: Atlantic... | reverse complement strand
GTCGAGGGGATCCACAGGGCCGGGGCGGAAGGGGGGCGGAAGGATGGTCTGAGGGATGGTCGGAGCGATGGCCAGCGGGCCGGAGCGGGCCGGAGCGGGCAGCTGAGGGAGGATGTGGGCGCCGCCGGCCGGCACAGGGAGCTGGCGGCCAGGGCAAGGGGGGTCGATACCGACGCCATAGCAGGGGCCGGGCTCAAGGTTGTAGTCGACGGCGGAGGAGGTGCGGCGTCATGGATCGTGCCCTCGTTCCTGGGGGGTTGCGGCGTGCAGGTGCACACCCTCCACTGCGACCCCGACGGCACTTTTCCCCGCCCGCCCGAGCCTCTTCCCGATGCGCTTACCGACCTGGGGAGGGCGGTAGAAGAGACCGGTTCAGATCTGGGGTTGGCCCTCGATCCTGACGGTGACCGGCTCGCCCTTGTAGGACCCGACGGCGCTCCTCTGGGGGAGGAGGTTACCCTGGCGCTGGCCGCCAGGCAGGTGCTCACAGCGGCGCCCGGCCCTGTGGTGACGAATCTCTCCACCTCGCGCATGCTGGACGATGTGGCCAAAGAGGCCCATACCAGGCTGTTCCGCACGCCGGTGGGCGAGATAAATGTCGCAGAAGGAATGCTGGCCGAGGATGCAGTTGTCGGGGGAGAGGGAAACGGCGGTGTCATACACCGCGATGTCGTGATGGGCCGTGACGGCCTTACGGCAGCAGCTCTTATCCTTTCGGCCCTTGCCGGAAGCGGCAACGATCTGCCGGGGCTGAGATCGGCCATACCTGGCTACGCCATGCTCAAATCCCGGTATGCCTTGCCTGATGATGGGGTGGCAGGGCTCGGCCGCCGGCTGCAGGAACTGCCGTCAGCCTACCCGGGGGCGCGGGCGGACGAACGGGACGGGCTGAGACTCGACTGGGAGGATCGGTGGGTGCACATACGCCCGAGCAATACCGAACCTATCGTCCGTCTGATCAGTGAAGCGCCGACGGCGGAGGGTGCGCGGGAACTGGCCGAGGGGGCTGCGGCCAGGATGGATCTGAGAAGCGAGTGAGCTCCATGGAGGAACGGCCGTGAATGGTAAAAGGACCGAACAGGTGCTGGTCGCGATCGAGCATCCCGATATAAGGGAGGCTCTGAAACAGGCCATACCTGATGCGCGCATAGTCGTCCTCGACGATCCGGTCAAGGTTGAGAGGTACGCCGGTGCCAAGCCGGTGGACCTGCTGCTCCTGCCGGAGGAGATGGGGCCGGATACGGCCGAGGCTTTGAGGGCGGTTCAGCGCATCCAGAGCTCCCACGGGCAGCTCCTGAGGATAGGAGCGGGCGGCCATGCACTGGACCTGGCTGAGCTCGATCCGTGGAGGGGGCCCGATGCACCCCCACCGCCCCACGAAGATGATCTTGCCGAGATCGTCGAGGATCTTCTGGAATACACACGGGTGGGCAACCTGACCGGGCTGCTTGGTATAAGCGAGGCGATGGCGAGTGTGGTGCGTACTGTAGTGCGGGTGTCACCGACCGACGTACCAGTCCTGATCCGCGGTCCTTCCGGCACAGGCAAGGAGCTGGTTGCCCAAGGTATCCATCATGCCAGCCCGCGTCACGGGAACCCGTTCATTGCTGTAAACACCCCGGGGTTGAGTGAGACACTCATCGAGTCGGAGTTGTTCGGACATGAGAAGGGGGCCTTCACCGGGGCGATGAGCCGTAAGGCGGGAGTCTTCGAGGCCGCTGGTGACGGGATCATATTCCTGGACGAGATAGGGGACCTTTCGAGACAGCTGCAGTCGAAACTGCTCAGGGTGCTGGAGCAGAACGAGTTCGTGAGGGTGGGGGGAACCGAGCCGATAAAGGTAAGGGCCAGGGTGCTTGCGGCCACCAACGTTGACCTGGAGCGTGCGGTTGAGGAGGGGAGATTCCGGGAGGACCTCTATTACCGGCTCAAAGTCGTCACCATCGATCTGCCGCCCCTCAGGGAACGCCCCGAGGATATCGTTCCGCTACTCAATCACTTCGTTGCGCAGATATGCCGGACCCACGATACAATCTTTATGGGCTTTACTGACGAAGCGATCGGCTACCTGCGGCGCTACCTGTGGCCCGGCAACGTAAGGGAGCTCCGCAACCTTGTGGAGCAGGTCGTGCTGCTGCACTCCGGAGAGAAGATCACCACCGGAAGGCTCTCCAGTATCTTCGAGGAACGCTCGCGCGACGTCCGGAACCTGCCGACCCTTACGGGAAAGACCCCCGAACAGGTCGAGAGGGAAATGATCCTCCAGTCGATCCGGGCATTGAGGGAGGAGTTGATGGAATTGAGGGGGGATCTTGAGCGGATCGTCGCGCCTCATGGAGAATCGGAGGTTAGTGAATGGGTAGCGTCAGGGCCCCTGCGGGGGGTGGGTTCTGGAACTGTCGCTGGGGAAGACCCCCTGAGCGGCACGATCTCCCTGCCGCTGGGGATACCCCTGGAGGAGGTTGAGCTTCGGCTTATCCGGGAGACGCTGGATCGGCTTGGGGGTGACAAGCGGCGGGCGGCTGAGGTGCTGGGGATTGGCCTGCGAACCCTCTACAGGCGGCTGGAGAAGCTGGAGGAATACTGGCGGGGCCCGCGGGAACAAAACGAAGCATGAAGAAGTTGAATAATCTGTCAGTAGGAAGTGGAACCGGCAGAAGGAGTGGATGGGGATAATGAAACACAGAGTTTTACGAAGGTGGATACCGCTCTCCGGCATCATGGGGATCGGGATCCTGGTGGGACTTATTGTCGCGGGCGTCTGGGAGGCGACACCTGCGGGTCTGGCTTCAGATCTCGTCCTTGAAGCGCTAAGAGACCCCCGGACCGTTGTGGCCGCACCGGCCTCGAATGTGATTACGGAAGAGCCGGCGGTGGAAGCATACACCGGTCGATCAGGTGTGGAAGGGGCCCGGCAGGCAGGGCTGCCCTCCCTGCGCGAAGTCGCCGCTGCTGTCCGCCCGGCAGTCGTATCGGTCCAGGTGGTGGTTTGGAGGGAAGGTCAGACGAGTGGTTTCAGATACTTGATGCCCAACATTCCGGAAGAGTGGAGGGAGTTCTTCCCGCGGTTCAATATTCCGGAAGAGGAAGAGCTGCAGCCGAGAAGGGAGCGGGTCAGAGGTGAAGGCTCGGGGTTCATCTTCTCGAAAGACGGCTACATCATTACCAACAACCATGTGATTGACGGAGCCACTGAAGTAATAGTTGTGTTGCCCGACAAGCGCCGCTACGAAGCCGATATCGTCGGTGCCGACGTGGTAACGGATGTGGCCGTGATCAAGATCGAAGCCGAGGAGGATCTTCCGACAATACCTCTGGGTGACTCGGACGACCTCGAAATCGGGGACTGGGTGCTGGCGATCGGAAACCCGCTGGAGTTCGACTACACGGTTACCGCGGGGATAGTAAGCGCCAAAGGACGCTCCCTGAGAATCGGGCCGGTGGACGAGAGAGGGGCAAGCACCTCCATCCAGGATTTCATCCAGACCGACGCAGCCATCAACAGGGGCAATTCGGGCGGCCCGCTGGTCGACCTCAGCAGCCGCGTGGTCGGGATAAACACCGCGATAGCCAGCACGACAGGGCTCTACGCAGGCTACGGCTTCGCAATACCAATAAACCTTGCCCGCACTGTTGCCAGAGATCTTATCGAATACGGCAAAGTGAAGCGATCGTGGCTGGGAATACTGTTCCGTGTCATCGATGCGACCGATGCACGGGCGCGCAGCCTGCCCGACAACCCTCCGATCGGTGCCCTCATAACCGGGGTCACGCCTGGTGGTTCTGCCGATGATGCGGGCATAGAGAGCGACGATATCATACTGGAAGTCGACGGTGTTCAGATCGACAACTCGGGTAAGCTGCAGACCCTGATCAGCACAAAGAGACCCGGAAGCAAGGTGGAGATGCTGGTATATCGGGGTGGCAGCAGCCGCAGGGAAGGTAGCAAGAGGACGGTTACGGTCACCCTGCAGGAGAGGCCCGAAGATACTACCCGCCCCGCCCGGGAAAGAAGAGAGCGGGAGAGCGACAAGCTGGGTCTCGAAGTTGCCGGGCTGGAACGCGATCAGGCCCGCGAGATCGAGTTTGACGGAGATGGCGTTCTGGTGGTCAACGTGGAAATATATGGTCCCGCAGCCGACGCAGGAATCGTACGTGGATCGGTGATAGTTGAGGTGGACGGGGAACCGGTCTCAAATGTGAGGAGATACGAGCGGGTACTCGATGAACTCGAGTCGGGTAGTTATGTTATGATCAGATTATATGACCACAGGCTTGCGGAGGGCAGCCGGTACCTTACCGTAACAGTTCACGTGCGCTGAACACTTTCTGCCGCTCGAACGTCGGTAATGAGGGGCGCGGAGGAAAGAAGCTGGCAGTCTTTCGCGCCCCTGCTATATTTGTTCGTCTGATAATATTGAAATGTTGAACCGGCAGTCCGACACAGTGCTCGGAGACGCCGGGTGGTAATTACGGAGCGGTGTACTAAGGAGTCGAGGATGCGTCGTCTCACTTCTCAGACCGGAGTCAACTACATTCAGGTGCTGCTCGTCATCGTGACTGCGGGCATCATCGGCGCACTTGTGGTTCCCTACCTGCTCAACCAGGGAGTGGAGGAGCTGCAGGCACTGGCCACGGAGAGGGCCGGGCGACTGGCGCTGGCCCAGGAGGAGTACTACGCCACCCACGGCTTATTCACTATGGAGAGAGATTCGCTGCTGACGGTTCTTACCGACAGCACCTGCTTCATAGACCCGACTACCGATGCTCCGTTCATGATCGGCACGGCAAACGCCGGACAGGACTACTCCATTTCATCCACCGGTGAATTCCATCTCCTCATCGTAACTGAGGACCGCCTGGATAAGCTCCAGGAGGCCAGGCTGGCATGGCATGACTACCAGCTCAGCCTCAGGGATCAAAGCAGGCGGCCCAGACCCTAGTGGTGTACTAATGCCCACCTACGAATACGAGTGCCTCGAGAACGGTCACCGGTTCGAAGAGTTCCAGTCGATGACCGAAGCGCCGCTGACCGCGTGTAAGATCTGCGGCGGAGAAGTGCGCCGTCTGATAGGCAGCGGCGCTGGCTTCCTCTTCAAGGGTTCCGGTTTTTACCAGACCGATTACCGCAGCGAATCGTACCGCAAGGCGGAGAAGGCTGAGCAGACGGCCACCACCACAACTGAGAAGAGCAGTTCCGCCGGCAAGGATTCCGGTTCCTCCGAGAAGGATAGGGCTGATTCATCAAAAGGGAAGGGGAGCGGGACGTAAATGAACAGGTCGTTCTCCACAGTTAGCCGGGTCGGCCTCACGCTTGCTGTAATGGGGCTGCTGCTGGCATCCGCCTGTGGGAGGAAGGACTGGCAGGGGGAGCTGGATATCGCCCTCAGCGCTTCCTCACAGGGGCCCGAGCAGTTGATAAAGGGCCTGGAGGAATTCCTCGAGAAAGACCCGCCGCTGCGACTTGCGAGCGAAGCCCGCTTTACGATCGGATTCACCTTCGCGGAAGAGCTCCGCCAGTACGCCGAGGCGCGCCGCTGGTTCACCGAGCTGCTGGAGGAGGACTCAAACGGTGCATGGGCCGAAGAGGCACAGTGGATGCTGGAGAACATGGAGAAGGATATCGAGGAGCTTCTTCCCGGACTCATAGAAGAGGTCCCTCCACCCCGATAGTACATGCCGGAATGCTGCAGATGATTACGTGTAAAGAAATGCCTTCCACCTGAGAGGCCGGCGGAAGGCATCTCTGTTGAAAACTCCAGGGGATGGCGGCAGGAGAAAGGCGGCGCCTCTTCTGTGAAATTTTAAGGGCTTTTAAAGGCGCCGGTCCCATTTTATCATCGCTGCCGTAAGCTGTGGAACACCCGGGGGGTGTCGATCGTTTACGGGTCACGGCGATGCATTCAGGGACCGAGGCCGACCCTCATCCTACACAATACAAACGGCCTTTCTCATGGGCCGATCCCCCGGCGATCCTGAGTGTGAGGAATAGAGCCGGAGAGGGCAAGGCAAAAGGGATATTGAAGAGATTTATTAAATATCATGGCCTCTGGCGCAGGTGGAGGGCTTTCACGGCCCTTCTGATAGTCTTGGCTGCGGGATGCAGCACCGACAACCCTGCTGGATACGAGTATACAGGCCGCGGGCCGAGCTCGATCCTGACAGATACGCTGGTCGTGACAGGCTCTGATACAACCTGGGCCGTCGATCTCTCGCTTGAGAAGTCCCCCCTTCTCTTTGTGGGGGAATTCGGCGATTATCGGGCAGCTGCCCTCCTCCGGTTCTCGGGTTTCCCCGAGGGAGCGCAGATACAGACGTCACGCCTGGTAATGCACGGCATCAGAGCGGATGCTTCCGGCGATTCCACCGACACGATCACCCTCAACCTCTACCGTGTTACCTCGACATGGGATTCCACCTGGGGTGGCGATGAACTCGAAAGTCTCAATTCGATCCTGGACCTGGAAGAGGTACTCGACCAGAGAGACATCCCGCTGAGCGCCACTGCTGATACTATCGGTTTCTCCCTTCCTGTTGATCTAGTGCAGAGCTGGGCTGAAGATGCCGGCCAGGCAGCACTCGGGGTGGCGCTGGTTGCCGATACCGGGGCGCCTTTTTTCCTGCATCTCGATTCAGCCGACGCGTCCAGGACGCGGTCGGGCTTCCGGCCGCAGCTCAGGTTCGATTACGTGCACCCTGAAGGCGGGGATGTAAGGGATGAGAGCCTGGAGCCGAACATGGACCTCTCGATGGTGAGTTTCAGCCCTACTCCAGCGGCGGATGAGCTATGGGTCGGGCGGGGCTCACCCTACAGGACCCTGCTTACCTTTGATGTCTCTCAGATTCCGGCCGGTATCACCGTAAACAGGGCCGTGCTCAGGCTGGGTGTGAGAACGGGTGAAGGAGTCACGGAAGAGATATCTGTAGTCGCGGCTCTCCCCCTCTCATCAGAGCCGTGGAGCCTGCCGGTAACAGAGACCATGACGCCTGGAACAGCCAGCCTCATTGCTAATGTGACCCTGTCGGACAGCACGGCTAGCTTGGTCGTAACACGCGCGGTGGCTGTCCACTTGCCGAAGGAACTGCCGCAGCTGGAGCTGGTGGTGGTCGCAGTAGGAGAGGGCAGCGGTATAGGGATGATTGTGCTGTGGGACAGCACGGCCCAGTCCCTGGATCTGGCAAGGCTGGAGATCATTTACTCGCTTCCATCGGGGGTGACGCCGTGAGCACTCCCCCCTTGCGCTTCCTCCGTTCCGCCAAAGGAGTTGTGTTGCTTTCGGGGCTGATTGTGGCAGGAGCGCTCGTTCCTGCCGGTGTATCGGCACAGACCGCTTTCGGCCTGAAGTGGTTCGGGGAGGTGCGGCCTCTCTCCTCACCGCGCATGCTGGCGCTCGGGGGTCTGGCAGCGGTGGCGCCGTGGGGAAGGGAGCCGGCCACGGTCGGGTTGCTGAATCCGGCGCTCATGGCCCAGGCCGAAAGGGTGATCTACAGCTTTACGTGGGAGTTGGGCCATCTCTCCGGATCGTACCCCGACGGCGAGGGCAGCCTGTGGCAGAGCGGGCCGCGTATGGTGGGGCTGGTTCTTCCGCTGGGTGGTGGGGTTGCGATCGGGGGCGGCCTGCAGAGTCATACTACCAGCGAGTTCGAGATCCATAAAAGCGGTGAAGCACTCGACGGGGTACCGGTCAGATTCGACTACAGGGGCACTGGTGGGTTGAGTCAGGGCGCCGTCGGTGTCGCATGGAAACTGCCTTCGGGGGTAGCCGCAGTGGGCCTCGAGGCGGATATTCTGTTCGGTTCGGTGAAGCAGGAGTGGAGCGTCGACTTCGAACCTGCAGGTTACGCCGATACCTCGGACCGCCTGCATCGACAGCATCTGGGGAGCCGGTGGAAATTGGGCCTGCAACTTAATCCCACACCAAGGATCCGTTTGGGGGCTGCCGTCGGCACCAGAGGATCTATGGATGTAAAACATATCTATGTGACCACTGATGCGGAGGCGGATACAAGCGAAGGAGAAGCCCGGATGGGGGGGACTCTCCTCGTGGGGATGGGCTGGCTCCTGAATGATATGTGGGCCCTCTATGCCGATTACCGGCAGGCCGCCTGGAACAAGATGGAGTGGGTGGAGGAGCCTGCATTGGTGGGCGGTGCCGGTGCGGGTGCCACTGACTTCAGCGGCTTTTCAGCGGATTGGGATGTAGGAATCGGCATAGAGCGGCAGGCACGACCCCCGGATGAGCAGGTCACGTTCTGGGATACACTCCCCATACGGGCAGGCCTGCGGTGGGGAACAATTTACGCACCAGATCTGGGCGGCGGACGTATCTCGCAGTGGTACGGTACGCTGGGAACCGCCCAGCCGATAGGCCGTGAGGGCAGGGCCTGGATGGATCTGGCTCTGGTCTTCGGCGGGCGCACCTCAGCGGATGCGGGAGGTGCGACCGAGGGCTTCTGGCGTATCCAGATCGGAATCACCGGAGCCGAACGCTGGTTCCTGCCGCCGCAACGATAAACCCGCTTTCCCTTGTTCCTGTCCGGAGTTTCCGGACGAGAACGAGTGAAGTTACCAGGGCGGAAACAGGGAGGAATTAAGATGCGTCGACAATTCTCGATGTTGGCACCGATCGTGCTCGCCGCCGCAACGACGGCGGGGTGCGCTTCCAGCCTGCGGCAGGGTCTCGACGAGAACTCGATGGCGGTCCAGGCGATGCAGGAACGACTGGAGCAGCTGGCCGAGAATAGCGGCCAGCAGGCACAGGAAATTGAAGCACTGCGCCGCGACCTCGAGCAGATGGGTCTGAAGATCACGCAGACAGAGGAGCAGGTCGGAGTACTCAACAACAAGTCGGAAAACCTGAACACCCGCGTCCAGCTGCTCACGGACGACCTTACCCGTCTGAGGAGGGAGGCCGTGGCAAAGCCGGCTGCACCCGGAGCGCTCAGGTTCGCCGAGGGACCCCCCGCGACGGCCGCTGCCGGTAACGTCCAGGCCATCTATGACAGCGGCCTGCGCCTCTACAATTCCGACAGACCGCAGGATTGGCGGGGTGCCATTGCCGAGTTCGCGAAGGTGCTTGAGATAGCACCGACGAGCGATCTGGCAGACAATGCCGAGTACTGGACCGGGGAGTGCTACTACAAGCTGGAGGAGTTCCCCCGGGCCCTGGAGGCATTCAAGAGGGTTTTCAACCACCAGGGATCCAATAAGTATGAGGACGCCCAGCTCAAGATAGGGATGACTTACCGGGAAATGGGTAACCGGGACGAGGCAATCGCAGCCCTGCGCGAGCTGCTTCAGAAGTACCCCAACAGCCAGTACGTGGAGATAGCGCGCCGTATCCTCGCCGAGCTGGGTGGCTGAAAAAGTCCGACCGGCCGCTCTCATGGGTTATTTGTCCGGCATGAGGAAGCTGCTTGACAGAGGCAGGCTGGTAAGGTGCCTGGCGATCGGGGGCCTGCTGTCGGCCGTAGCGTGCGCAACCGTTCCCAAGCCTTCTCCCGACGCTTCGCCCGAGGAGAGGCTCCGTTACGGATATCGCCTGCTGGAGGCTGGCAGCACCTACAATGCCAAGCAGGTGTTCGAGGAGCTGGTCTATTCGGCGCCCGGCAGCGCGATCATAGACTCCGCGCATTACGGCCTGGCGGAAGCCGACTTCATCGAAGGGAATTACTACCAGGCCATGGTCGAATACGAGATCATCGTTTCCTCCTTTCCCAGGAGCACCCTGGTGGACGATGCCGCCTTCAAGGTCGGACTCTGCTACTGGGAGCAGTCGCTTAGCTACAAGCTGGATCAGACCGGGACAAGGAAGGCGATCGATGCTTTCCGGGTGTTCCTTCTCGACTATCCCGGCAGCGATATGACTGGCGAGGCGGTCGACTATCTATACCGCTGCCGTGAGAAGCTTGCGCGGAAACTTCTCTACCAGGGAACTACATACTCGAAGCTTGGCACCGAAGGGGACCTGGGGGCCGCCCTGCTCGCCTACCATGAACTGTTGCAGCTCTACCCCGACTCCTCATACATCGGTGAGGCGCTCTGGGAGCTTGGGGAGGCGTATTACCGTTTGAGCCGTCACCAGGAGGCGATCGTGGCCTACGGCGCCCTGGTCAGCGATTTCTCTGACTCCAAACATGTGAAGGCCGCCAGGGAGCGGCTGAAGGAGCTGGGCTCACAGTCTGGTGGGGCTGCAGTTCCACCTCCCCGGCCGTGAGGACAGGTATCTTCGGCGGAGCGTTCGACCCTCCCCACTCCGGGCATCTGATAATCGCGGAGGGTGTATTGGAAGAGTTCGATCTGAACCGTATTCTGTTTGTCCCCTATACGATCGGCCCGCACCGCCCCGAGGGGCCGGTCGCCGAACCCCGGCACCGGCTCAATATGCTGGAACTCTCCATCCGCGATAACGAATCGTTCCAGGTCGACGACCGCGAGCTGCGGCGCGGCGGTATCTCCTTCACGGTTGAAACACTGCGCAGCCTCAACGAGGACTACCCGGAGGACGAGTTGGTTCTTATCATCGGCTCCGACCAGCTACCGATCTTTTCAGAGTGGAGGGAATGGGAGGCTATTCTCGATCTGGCCGATGTGGCTGTTATCGAGCGGCCCGGCTTCGGCCTGGATGGGGGGCCGGTCCAGCTGCACAGCAGGATGGTGACTGTATCTCTGCCCCTGCTTATCCTCTCCTCCACCATGGTTCGGGAGCGCGTGGCGACCGGCCGCAGCATCAGGTACCTGGTGCCGCCAGCGGTTGCCGTCTACATTGAGGAGCACGGGCTGTACCGAAACGAATCCAACGCAGAAGCGGGGAAGTAGCAGAGGATGCTGGATCCACGGCTCATCCGTAAAGATCCTGATCGCCTGGTGGAAGGGCTGGCAGCCAGGCAGGTCGAGGTCGACATAGAGGCGCTGGTGGCGCTGGAGGCACGGCGCCGCGAGCTGATCGCAGAAGCGGACGCACTGAAAAGGGAGCGCAACGAGGCGAGCGAGCGGATCGCCGAGCTGAAGAAGGAGGGCAATGACGCTTCGGAGGCGATCGCCGCCACGCGCGCCCTCTCCGACCGTATCAGGGAGCTGGACACAAGCCTCTCCGATCTGCAGGAACAGCTGGAAACGGAACTGATCTCCCTTCCCAACCTGCCCGATCCCCAGGCCCCCCCGGGTGCCTCTCCAGAAGATAACGTGATCGTGGAAACGTGGGGCGAGCCCCCCTCCTTCGATTATCCTATCCAGGACCATGTCGAGCTGAGCGGGAGCCTGGGGCTGATCGATTTCGATGCGGGGACCCGCATAGCCGGCAGCGGTTTCATGCTGTTCACCGGCAACGGTGCGAGGATGGTGCGGGCCCTGGTCAACTTCATGCTCGAGCACCATACCGGCCTCAACGGCTATTGCGAGGTCTGGCCGCCGGTGCTGGTGCGCCGCGAGAGCATGGTGGGGACCGGCCAGCTGCCCAAACTGGCCGACGACATGTATCTGGTGGAACGGGAGGACCTGTTTCTGATACCCACTGCCGAGGTTCCCGTCACAAATATCCACCGCGAGTCGATACTGCGCGAGGCCGACCTGCCGATTGCCTACGCTGCCTACAGCGCCTGCTTCAGGCGTGAGGCGGGAGCCCACGGTGCCGATACGCGCGGTCTCTTCCGTGTCCATCAGTTCGACAAGGTCGAGCTGGTACGCTTCTGCACGCCCGAGACCAGCGGCCGGGAGTACCAGCTTCTGCTGGGGCACGCCCGCGAAATACTCGAACGCCTGGGCCTCCACTTCCGGGTGGTAGAGCTGTGTACGGGAGATCTCTCCTTCGCGTCCCAGAGGTGCTACGACCTTGAGCTGTGGGCGCCCGCTTCGAAGCGGTGGCTCGAGGTCTCATCGTGCAGCAATTTCGGCGACTTCCAGGCTCGGAGGGCGGATATACGCTACCGCCGCAGCTCTGACGGAAGGGTCGCCTACGTCCATACCATGAATGCGAGCGGGGTGGCGGTGCCGCGGCTTCTTGTCGCGCTTCTCGAGTCGTATCAGACCGACGAGGGCAGCGTCATCGTACCTGAACCGCTGCGTCCCTACATGGGAGGGACATCGCTGCTCAGCCCTGTGAACAATGGCCGGGAGTAGCCCGGGGAGAAGCGGTAAAACCTTCTGGCGTCAGGCGCTGGCGCTGTTGATGGCCGCAGCCGCAGTCGCGGTGAGCCTGGCATACAGCAACCGCCAGATCGAACGGCTGCGTGACCAGACCCGCAGCTTCACCCGCTCGTACGCGGAGCTGATAAGTTTCGTGGCGACCGACACGACGGCTTCGAGCTCACAGCTCGATATCGCATTCAGCCGGATGATAGCACAGTACGACTTCCCTTATGTCGTAACCGATACTTTCGGCACACCGCTCGCCTGGAGGGGAGTGGGCGCCGGGGCGGACAGTATCGATGCCCGGGCCCTGGATCGTATCGCGGAGCGGGCGAGGGCCTTCGACAGGCAGTTCGGGCCGATTCCGCTCGAGGTGCCGGGCGCACCCCAGATCTTCCACTACGGCGATCCCCCCTCGGTGCGCCGCCTGCGCATCCTGCCATACATCCAGCTGGGTCTGCTCACCATCGTGCTCCTGCTCGTCTGGTGGTCGCTGCAGGCCGGCCTGGCCAGGCAGAGGAGCCTCGTCTGGGTGGGGGTGGCGCGGGAGAGCGCCCACCAGTTCGGAACCCCTCTTTCAAGCCTGCAGGGCTGGATGAAGTTGCTGAGCGAACGCGTAGAGGCCGCCCCCGGTGCGGCTGCGGGCGCCGGGGAGGAACCCGATGTCTATAAGATAGTCTCGGCGATGGAGAAGGACGTTGACCGGCTGGCCCGTATCACAAGCCGGTTCGCCAAGATCGGGGGTCGTGCGGGTGCGGTACCGGTGGACCTGGCGGATGTGGCACGACACGTCGTTGAGTATATGAGGGGCAGGGCGCCCCAGCTGGGGGCGTCGGTGACGTTTGTAGAGGATTACCTTCCATCGGCACCGGTGTGGGGACAGCAGGAGCTTCTCGAATGGGTGGTGGAGAACCTGCTCAAGAACTCGCTCGATGCGCTGGGGGGAAAACCCGGGGAGATCCGCGTGCGAGTTAAGGCCTCCATGAATGGTGAGCAGGTCGTTCTGAGGGTGGAGGATACGGGGGAGGGGATAGCGCCGGCGGACCAGCGCCGCATATTCGATGCGGGTTTCAGCCGAAAGCGGCGCGGCTGGGGTCTCGGACTGGCACTGGCGAGGAGGCTGGTGGAGGAGTATGGTGGCAGGCTCAATCTGGTTCGGAGCCGGCCTGGGGAGGGAAGTATTTTCGAGGCGGTGCTGCCTGCCGCCGGTGAGGAAAATAAATGAGGGCCCTGATCCAGAGAGTGAAGAGGGCCGGGGTGAGCGTGGCGGGTGAGATGGTCGGGGCGATAGGGCCGGGTATGCTGATCCTGCTCGGTGTGGGCACCGAGGACGGCGAAGCGGATGCCGAATGGCTGGCAGCCAAGTGTGCCCGGCTGCGGATTTTCGACGATGAGGAAGGCCGGCTCAACAGGTCACTGCTGGAGACGGGGGGCGGGGCGCTGGTGGTCCCGCAGTTCACCCTCTACGCCGATTCCCGAAAGGGTCGTCGGCCCTCCTACACTGATGCTGCGGCGCCTGAGGATGCGCTCAGGCTGTTCCAGCTCTTCTGCGAAAAGCTGCTGGAGCAGGGCGTCGGTGTGGAGAGGGGGAGCTTCGGAGAGCGGATGGAGGTGGAGCTTGTCAACGACGGCCCCGTTACCCTGATGGTGGAGACACCTGAGTGATGAGGTCGGGACGGCCTCGAGCCGCCGCCCTCGGGCTGGGGCTGCTTGCCGTTGTGGCGCTCACCCGGCCGGCAGGCACGCAGGATGTCTTTGATGTGGTGAGGGGTCTCTGGGTTACGAGGTGGGAGTACAGCACGCCCGGGGATGTCACCGCCCTGCTGTCGCGCGCCGCAGACTTCGGCATGACCGATGTATTTTTTCAGGTTCGCGGCAGGGGGGACGCCTTCTACCGATCGAACCTCGAGCCGTGGGGGGAGGAGCTGGCAGGCGGGCTGGGGCGTGACCCCGGCTGGGACCCCCTCGAGGTGGCAATCCGCGAGGCGCACGTCCGTGGGCTGCGGCTGCATGCCTGGATAAACACATTCCCGATGTGGAGTGGAAGGACTCCGCCTCCCCGCACGCAGCCAGAGCATATCTATCTGCAACACCCCGGTTGGATGATGGTCAACATGGTCGGTTTCACACAGAGGCTCGGGAACCGATTCGGCTACGTATCGGCGAGCCCGGCCAACCCCGAGGTGCAGGAGCATATCCAGGCGGTGGTAATGGATATCATCGATCACTACCAGGTGGATGGTGTCCACTTCGACTATATCCGCCTTCCCGATCACGACTATTCATACGATGCCGTCAGCCGCGGGAGGTTCCTGCGTCAAAGCGTGAACCGCTCCTACATGAAGTGGCAGGCTGATGAGATAACCGGAATGCTGAAGCGGATCTCCGAGGCCGCACGCGCCCGCCGTCCGGGCCTGATCCTGACCGCGGCGATAGTGAACCGCTACAACCGGGCGGTGGGCATATTCGCCCAGGATCCGGTCGCCTGGACCGAAAGCGGCGCACTCGATTATGTCATCCCGATGATGTATACGCCGTCGCCCGCCGAATTTGTGAGTATGATGAACAGCTACCGGGAAGTGCTGCCGGCCGGGCGGATCGCGGCTGGTATCAACCTGGGCGAGATGCCCGATGATCCGGTTGCGGCGGCGGCCCAGGTGCAGGAGAGCATTCTGGCCGGCATAAAGGGACATGTGTTGTTCAGCATGGAGGATGTAGACCGCCTTGGCTGGCTCGGATCGCGCTACGGCAATCTTTACTCCTACATGGAGACTCTGCTCGGGGGCAGTTTCACAGAGGCCCGGCCGGCTTCGGCCCTGCAGGCGGGCGAGGGCGGCGCCGAGATCGTCCGGGTGGACCCTCGCCTGATTCCTGCACTAACGAGGACTGCAATTCTGCTCTCATTTGTGATATGATGCGGCCTTCATTGTCTGGGAGGAACGGCCACCTGCGGATGAACCGTCATGAATGACATATACGACCCGGCCAATTTCGTGAAGGTCTGCGTCAACACCGTACTCGAGGTGGTGCGGGAATCGGAGCCGCTGCGCGGTCCCCGTGCCTACTACCTGTGCCACAGGAAGACCCGCGAATTAACCACATCCTTCCGCTACCACCTGCTCGTGATCTTCTTCGAAAACCGCGAGGAACTGCTGCCCCACCTGAAAATTATGGCCGACAACATGGCTGAAGACCCCGAGGAGCACCGCCTGGTCTGGTCGCTGATGCAGACTTTCCTGCACAGCCTGCTCACGCCGATCACCGTCCGGCGCCTCGTCGAGGATTCGCGGGCGACCACCGACTGGCTGGCCGGGGAGATGGATATCCTGAGCCGCACCATTTTCCGGGAATAGCATCCCGCCTCTTGAGTAAGCCCCGCGAGGCGGGGTAGACTCGCCGCATTCGACGACAACTCTACGACTGACATTTTCTCCGACAGGCTCCTATTAACATACGGAGGTCTACATGTCCTTCTCTCGCCGTGCATTCCTAGACAGAACCATGAAGGTCGGCGGTCTCTCCGCTGCTGCGACACTCTCCTCCGGTGGGCTGGAACGGATACTGGCCGCCTCCCGCGACATGGATGGTGTTCCTCCCGAGGAGGCGGCCCGGGACGAGCTTTTCTGGGGGCAGATCCAGCAGGCGTTCCAGATCGACCGCAGCATAATAAACCTCAACAACGGAGGTGTGTGCCCCAGCCCGGCCGTGGTGCACGAGGCGTTCAAGCGCTACCTCGACGTGCAGAACATGACCCCTTCACTCTGGATGTGGAGCTACCTGAGGCCGGGCAAAGAGATGGTGCGCCGGAGGCTGGCTGAGACAGCAGGATGCGACCCAGAGGAGATGGCTATCACCCGCAACGCCAGCGAGGCGATGGAGATAGCCCAGTTCGGCCTCGAATTCGAGCCGGGCGACGAGGTGATCACCACCGACCAGGACTACCCGAGGATGATCACCACGTGGCGCCAGAGGGAGCTGCGGGACGGGATTAAGCTCCGCCAGTTCCCTGTCCCGACGCCTCCCGGAAACAAGCTGGAGCTCGCAAGGCACTTCGAGCAGAACATCACGCCGCGCACCAGAGCCATCCTGATGTGCCATATGGTGAACATCACCGGCCAGATCTATCCGGTGAGGGAGGTGTGCGATATCGCCCACCGCCGGGGTATCCCGGTGCTTGTGGACGGAGCCCACGCCTTCGGCCAGACGGTATTCAAGATGAGGGATCTGGACTGCGACTACTACGGCACCAGCCTGCACAAGTGGCTGACGGCCCCGATAGGCACCGGTTTCCTCTTCGTGAAAAGGGACCGGATCAAGGATCACTGGCCCCTGATGGCAGCGGCCGACCCCAAGGCGGACAACATCCGCAAGTTCGAGGAGATAGGCACCCATCCGGCGGCCAACATCAACGCGATCAACGAAGCGCTGGTCTTCTACCACGCCATCGGCGCCCAGCGGAAGGCGGCCCGGCTTCACTACCTGAAGCTGCGATGGGCCGAGAGGCTCACCCGGCACGACCGCGTCTACCTGCGGTGCAACCTCGATCCGACAGAGTCGGTGGGGGTGGCGACGGTGGGGATCGAAGGTATAGAACCGGCGGCGCTCGTGAGCCATCTCTGGAACAAGTACCGGATCCACTGCATAGCGATCGGCCATAAGGATATCAGGGCGCTGCGGATCACACCGAACGTCTATACAACACCGCGCGAAATTGACATGTTCACCGATGCGATGGAGGATGTGATAAGGAACGGGCTACCTGCTTAGTACAATAGTTACCGCCCGGAGGGGTTCCCTGAGGGGGGTTTCGTCGTAGACTGGTGTCGGTTGACTGTCGAACCGGGGAGGGCGATATTTGAATGTTCGGCGGTGTAGCTCAGCTGGTTAGAGCAGGGGAATCATAATCCCCGTGTCCGGGGTTCGAGTCCCTGCACCGCCACCATGTTCAAACCCCTTTATGCGGGGGTCAGACAGCCGAAGGGGAAGGCCGCCGCCTTCCCCTTTCCACAATAGAGGAGCTGGCGTGACACTGCTTGACCGTACATACCTGCCGCCGGAAAGCCGTGTGCTGGTAGCGTGTTCAGGCGGAGGGGACAGCGTGGCGCTGCTCCACTTAATGGTCGCCGATGCACACAGGTACCGATGGCGCCTGGAGGTGGCCCACCTCGACCACGGGCTGCGGGAGGAATCGTCTCTGGATGCGGCCTTCACGCAGGAATTAGCGGCCGATCTGGGGCTTGAGTGCGTGGTTGAGCGCGCGGATGTGGCGGGACAAAGACGGCCCGGCGAGGGTGTTGAAGCCGCCGCACGCCGCGTGCGCTATGACTTCCTGCGCCGTGTCCGGGATACACTCGCTCCGGGCGGCCTTATCGCCACCGGCCATACCGCCGATGACCAGCTGGAGACGCTGGCGATGAGGCTGGAGCGGGGCTCCGGGCTGAGGGGGCTGCGTTCTATCCTTCCCATCCGCGAAGATGGAGTGGTCCGGCCGCTGCTGGGGGCTCGCAGGCAGGAGCTGCGCGGGTGGATGAGGGAGAGGGGGATCGGGTGGAGGGAGGATGCTACCAATCTAGACGTTTCTATCCGCCGCAACCGCTGGAGGCAGCTCTTCGAAAGCCTTCCCCCGGGCAGTTACGAGCAACTGCTGGATGGTGCCGCTACCGTTTCGCTCCATGCACGGCGGCTCCTCCCCCTGCACAATCGCATGGCGGGGTGGTGGCTCGATCGCGACATGGGACCGCGCCTGCCGGGGGAAATTCTCCTTGAGCGGCTTCCGGCGGCCTGTCATCTTGGCGTTTTGGATCATGCCCTTCTGGAAACAGCCCTTGAGGGTTCAGGGGCCGATCCCCGAAGTGTAAACAACCGACTTCGCAGGGAATTGATCCGGCTCTGGCGGATCGATCGCACCGCCTGGGAAGCGGGTGGGGGGCTCCTGCAGCTGGGGGAGCGGCTGTGGGCTGAGTCTGTGCCGGAGGGACTGCTGCTCGCCAGTGGGGCCGATCCTCACTGGGAGAGTGATACGGGGGAGGAGTTACGGCTGCGGCTGCCGGCTCCCGGCGGCTCCGAAGCTGTCTCGTTGGAGCTGCCTCTGGGAGGGATGATCGAGGCTTCAGTGACGCCTGATGATATTGTGCGCAGGCTGGCCGGCGGGGCCGGAGCGGCCGGAGTGGATGGTCGCTGGAAGGCTGTGCTGGACGCCGACGCCGCCGGAGGGCAGGTTTCAGTAAGGTACCCAAGGGCGGGCGACAGGATGCAGCCGCTGGGGATGGAAGGGCACAAACGCCTGGCCGATCTCTTCAGTGAGGAGCGTATCCCCAGGCTGACCAGAGGCCGCCTGCCGGTTGTTGAGGCAGGCGGTGAGATTCTGTGGGTTACAGGTGTGCGCCAGGCTCACCGCACACGGGTGACGGCCGATACGAAACTGGGCGTAACTCTGCGATTTCAGGCGTATTATTAAGGAGACAAAGCGACGGCCGAGCGTCAGATCATGCCCCAGCCCCTGCTCTCTGCTGAGCGGTTGCAGTCGCGTATCGACGAACTGGCCGCAGCCGTGGACCGGGATTATGCTGGAAAAAATCTCATGGTCGTCTGCGTACTGAAGGGGTCGTACATATTCACTGCGGATTTGACACGCCGGCTGACGATACCTCATGTGATCGATTTCATTGCGGTGTCCTCTTACGGGGACAGCACGACCTCATCGGGGAGGGTGAAGGTCACCCAGGACATTCAGCAGGAGGTCGAAGGGTGCGACCTGCTGCTGGTTGAGGACATTGTGGATACGGGGACGACGATCCAGTTCCTGTTGGATATCCTGCAGGAACGGGGGGCGGCCTCCATCCGGGTAATAACCCTGCTGAAGAAAGAGGGTGTGGAAGAGGAGGATCTTCCTCACATAGATTATGTCGGGTTCACGATACCTCCTGTGTTTGTCGTCGGCTACGGGCTGGACTATGCGGAGCGTTACCGCCACCTTCCCTACGTGGGGTCCCTTCCCGCCGCCGACGAGCTCGATCGAGGAGAAACATGAGCGATAAGAGGCCATCCAACGATCGGAAGAGAGACCGTGTTCCTCCTGTTCCTCCGAGGCCCGGGGAGAGGAGGAATCGACCGGGTGGCGATGAGGGTCCTCAACCGCCGAAGAGCCGATTTTCCGGTGCCACCAGGTCGCTGGCATTCTGGGCGATCCTTGTCATGATCGGGGTGATCGGGTACCAGCTTATGACCAGCCAGACCGGTCGCCAGGTGGAACTGACCTATACCGAATTCCAGAATTATCTTGACCAGGGCGAGGTTATAGAGATCACCGTGATCGCCAATACAAAGGTTCAGGGCAAACTCCGTACCGCCATCACCAAGGAGGTAGGCGG
>Ga0114919_10001363_pt1 | contig 19497 bp, 17 predicted proteins | sample BlataG_FD_88682 | JGI IMG/M metagenome (GOLD analysis project Ga0114919, IMG submission 88682) | Deep subsurface microbial communities from Black Sea to uncover new lineages of life (NeLLi) - Black_00105 metaG | ecosystem: Environmental > Aquatic > Marine > Oceanic > Sediment | place: Atlantic... | reverse complement strand
TTTACTGGGTTGCAGCAATAATTGTCTTCGTAAGTCTGTGTACTTTAATTATGTATTTGAAGGTTCAGAGATATGTCTTCCTGGGCGAATTGCCGGAGAATCTGCAGCAGGTGAAAGAGAACAAAGGTTCTATGCTCGTTGCAATGGTATTCTTGGCTTGTCTATGCGTGCTTATGGGCTTGCTTGTGATAGTGCCGTCTTTGAGAGCCAGTATACTTGAGCCTGCTGTGAATGTGCTAACCGATGGACTCGGATACTCTAAGATACTTAGTATGTGATAAGAATTAGGGTGCGATACTATGAGGCGACTGATTTATTTTGTTTTGGCTTTTATCATTTGGGCAATGCTGACCTGGCCTTTTGCCGATGGCAAAATTGACATTCAGGTTGTCATTGCCGGCGTGATAGCTTCTGCTATCATTGCGATTCTATTCCACGAAATACTGCCTAAAGAACATCTCGTATTTATCTCACCGGTACGAATATTTTGGGCTTTGGTTTATCTGCCGGTATTTTTCTATTATATGATGAAGGCAAACTTGGATGTTGTCTATCGCGCTTTGCACCCGAAGATGCCGATAAGACCCGGTATCGTAAAAATAAAGACTATTCTGAAAACTGAGTCCGGCATAACCGCCCTGGCAAATTCAATCACTCTTACACCGGGCACTTTGACCGTGGATTTAACGGATGACGGATTTTTGTATGTCCACTGGATTAATGTAAAGTCTGACGACATTGAGGAGGCAACCAGACTTATTGCTCGAAGGTTCGAGTGGTTCTTGAAGAGGATTTTCGAATAGACTCCGTCAAGAAAGCCCATAATGGGTCTAAACTCCTGAAAAGAAGATTTCTAACGGGATAGAAAGAGGTAGCTATGACAACATTAACACTGCTTTTTTACATCGGCTTGTTGCTGTGTTGTTTCTTATGCCTGTATAGAATAGGTCGCGGCCCCAGTGCTCCCGACAGAACGGTGGCGATTGATATATTAGGCATCGTCATAGTGGGTTTCTGTGCCATCCTCTCTCTGGTTACCAGGAGGGCTTTTTACCTCAATGTCGCTCTGGCCTGGGCGCTTTTGAGTTTCATCGGAACAATAGCATTGGCAAAGTTTTTGGAGGGTAGAAGCTTTGATGACTGATGTTGCAGGGTACATACTGATAATAATTGGAATTTTGTTTGATATATTTGGCTGTATAGGCCTGGTTCGCTTTCCCGATGTTTATAACCGCCTGCAGGCATCAACGAAATGTGTAACTCTTGGTACTATTTTGGTGTTGGTTGGCGTCGCTTTAGTTAGCGGAGTCGGACCTACGGCGACCAGAGCGATAATTTGCGCTGTCTTCATATTGATAACCTCACCGACGGCTGCCCACGCGATCGCCAAAGGCGCTTACGCTTCGGGGGTGAAGTTGTGGGAAAAGAGCGTTGTTGACAAATACGCAGAAGAGAAGAAAGATTAGGTGCTATCAATTATTGGTAATTAGCTATGGGAGCTTGAAATTGCGTTTGCCAAAGTTAAGAGAATTGAAAGAAGCTATTACCGCGGTCTTTTCGCCGCGATTTACGACCCGGTTTCCGGCTGAGCCTTGCGTGGTGCCTGAAAGGTACAGAGGCAAACCGGAATTTGACCTCGATACCTGCATCGGCTGCGGGGCGTGTGTAAATGTATGTCCGACAAACGCGCTAACCCAAGTCGATGAGCTCGAAGGCGACCGGCCTGTAAGAAAAATAGCGCACCGATATGATGCATGTATCTTTTGTGGCAATTGCAGAGATAATTGCACAACTGAAACCGGTATTAAATTATCAAACGAATGGGATTTGGCCGGTTTGGATAGAGAAGCTATGGTTGAAACCCATGAATTCGAGCTTCAACTGTGCGAAAAGTGCGGTGCAATAGTAGGAACTAAAAAACATCTCATCTGGCTTTACGAAAAGCTCGGCCCATTAGCCTACACTAATCCTTCACTCTTGCTTGCCAAAAGCGGCGAACTATCTACCAAGCCGCAAGCTATTGAGCAAGTCGAAAAGGCCGAAGATATCCGACCCAGCGATTTTATGCGAATCTTATGCCCGAAATGTAAATGCGAACTGAATATCCGACTGTAAACACCGTTAGAAATCGTTCTTTTTGAGGGTTTAGAGCTATTTGTGGAATTTCTAACGGGGTAAGAATTTATGAGCACTGACCAGCAACTTTTCGAGCAGCTAAATAAACTCCGCGGTTCCAAAACGGTTATCGTTGGAATCGGCAACACATTAAAAGGTGACGATGGGGTCGGTTCATTGATTTGCGAACAACTCCAACAAGCCGGAGTTGGCGTTGAGCTAATTGATGCCGGCACCGTGCCTGAAAGTTATATCCAGCCAATAATAAAAAAAGTCCCGCGCAATCTGCTTATTATCGATGCAATTGATTTCGGCGATTCACCCGGAACAATAAACATATTTAAACCAGAACAGTTAAACTCTCTTGTCGTCTCCACGCATACTCTTTCACCACGAATATTTGTTGACATGATTACACAGGTGATCAACGTTGACGTTTATTTTATTGGCGTTCAACCTGCTCAAACTGCTTTTGGACAATTTTTGTCGGACGACATAAGATGCGCACTCCAGCGCCTCGTAGATCTCCTCGTTGATATTTTTCCACTCGAAGAATAAAATCTCATAAGATTATATCGGCCAAATTTGTTATTTTGACCAAATGAAAGCTTAGTGATGTAACTTCTGGTTCAAAAATGGGAAATGCTGGTTACAATAATAGGTGATGAGTATGGCGTTCAAAGTAGTTTTCCTTGCTCATGCTCCTGATGCAAAGCCGAAGAAACACCGGCACGTAATGTAAACGCCTACGTACAAACTCTTTGTAGTACTGGTTAGGGACCAGGCTCAGGCCGTTGAGGTATGTAAAGACCTGGTCAAAGAGGAGGGCATCCACTCAATTCTTCTCTGCCCGGGATTTACGCATAGAGATGTTGGCCAGATAGTAAAAGCGGTTGGAGAGAACGTTGCTGTCGCCGTAGCCGGAGGAGACGATCCAAGTAGCAGAGTTTCAACGGAGGTAAGGAAAAGGGAAGACTGGTTCCCGCAAAAATCAAAAGAGTGAAAACAATATGGCTGGGGACAAGAACAATTTGAAATTAAATGCTGTTGGCAAAGAAATTCATGAGCCCCAAAGACTTTGCCTCAGTTAGTACCATCTTCTGCTTCTCCGAATTGTGTATCCTATCTCTAATGACCCGAAGGGCAGAGTTTCACGGGCTGTGCCCGTGGGTGAAAGTATAGGCGGCAATATGTTATAATAGCGACGTGGAAATTAGGTTATCGGGACACAATGTATATCGAACGGAGTATCATATTGTGTGCATACCGAAATATCGCCGCCGTATCTTGAATCCTGGCGTTCGGGTTTTTAGAAAGGCTGGTATCGAGGACGGCACTTTCCATGATTTGCGAAGTACCCGCATCACAGAATGGCTCGAAAAAGGATTGTTACCTCACGAAGTACAGAAGTTAGCCGGAAGCAAGTTGGGTTTGCTAAGAAAGAGATGCGGCTCTACGAAATCGTGTCCCGATGCCCTGGTTTGGATGACTGAGTCGAGCAGATCCGCGTTTGTCGCATTCTTTCTGATGTAGAGGCTTTTAACTCTAACCAGTACCTTTGATGGTTCTACCTTCCAGAGAAAATCAATAAGCTGGTCAAGCCTCAGATTCTGGAGTTCTATTTCTACTACCGTCTCACAATAGTCCGGCTCGGGCTGCAATCCCTGCTGTTTGGTAGGATGCCTATTTGCCTTAATAGTCCTTTGGCAGCGTATTTTGCCAGTGTTCTGCAGTCGACTCGGTCGGTTTTTGAATCTCTTGCCGGGTGCCTGGGAGTTTTCGAGAGAGCGACAACCTTTATTGGAAGAGAAGCTTTTTGCAACTGGCGTGCCAAGCTGTATCCTGTCGGGCCTGCTTCATAGACGATCATCTTTAAGGCAATGCGTAATTTTTGAAGTGATTTTACAAGTTTTTTGTTGTCCGCTGGCATTACAAAATCTATCGCTGGGGCATCGTTGAGCCATATTGCCACGCTGTGAAATTTTTTCTGGATGTCGATTCGGACATAAACTTCGTCATTTTTTGTCAGGTAAACTCGTCCCTGTTAAAAGGCGGACCCGAAAAAAATTCAAAATTCAAAGCTCCAATTTTCAAAACATTGGTTGCTTGGTGCGGGGATAAATGTTTGTTATTTTTTGGAGCCGGGACGGTTAAGATGATGTTCGGAAGGCGGAGGCGCATCACTTGCGTCACTTTGGGCGATAACATCAAAGTATACCCTGTCGAGAAAATCGCGTAAGGGCTCGCTCTCGAACATAATATAGGTTTCGCCCTTTCCATCGTGGAGGACGAAGAAGCCGCGGTCCACGAGTGTCAACTGTGCATATTTTGGTCTGCCATATAAATTGATAGCGAGCTGGAGTCCGTTTGTGCCGCAGTTGGAACCTTGCTTTATGATTCTGCCGTGGCGGCAAATGGCCTGTCCTAAATTATCGAACTCATCTGGTTCCAGGCGGACAACTTGACGTTTCTGGGCGTCGCAGGAATCGTCCTGCTGATATATGAGCACCCGGCGTATTCCAAATTTAGACAGGCCGAGACCTTTCGCATATCCAATGACGGGGTCGCGCTCGCCGGAGGTCGGCACATACACCGTTATCAAGATAATTGCCATGACTACGAGAAGCCCAAGAAGTGAGCTTGCCCGCCTCATAGGGCCGAAAGTATTTAGCTGTGTTCTGTGCCAGCGCATTCTCGCCAATCCTTCTATTTAGAGAAAGCCTACCTTAATTGGCCGAAAAAGTCAATCACACAAACGTCATTCCGTGCTTGACACGGAATCTACACGCTACCCGCTATTTCTTATTTTCCTTGCTGCTTCCTTGGCAAAATATGTGATTATGATATTGGCACCTGCGCGTTTAATTGCGTAGAGCATTTCCATCATTGCGGAATCCTTATCCAACAACCCCGCGGCAGCGGCAGAGTTTAGCATCATATATTCGCCGGATACGTTGTAGGCAGCGATGGGACAATCGAAATGCTGCTTTGCGCGATATATGATGTCGAGGTAAGCAAGGGCCGGCTTTACCATAACGATGTCGGCGCCTTCTTTGATGTCGAGCGCAATCTCGGCCATTGCCTGGTCGGCGTTTGCCGGGTCCATCTGGTAGGACTTGCGGTCGCCGAAGGCTGGTGCGGATTCGGCGGCGTCCCTGAATGGGCCGTAGAAGGCCGAAGCATATTTTGCGGCGTAGGACATAATCGCTACATCGCCGAAGCCGTTCTCCTCCAAGGTCTTGCGAATGCAGCGGACGCGGCCGTCCATCATATCCGAAGGTGCGACGATGTCGACACCGGCCTGGGCGTGGGAGAGGGCCGTTTTGGCAAGGAGTTCGCAGGTTGCGTCGTTGTCGATTTTGCCTTTTTTTATTACGCCGCAATGGCCGTGGTCGGTGTAGGCACAAAGGCAGACGTCGGTGATAACCAGCAGGTCAGGGGCAGCTTTTTTGATTTCCTTTATGGAGCGCTGGGTGACTCCGGTTTCGGACCAGGCCTCGGAGCCGGTTCGGTCCTTTTTTGCGGGCAGACCGAAGAGAAGAACGGCGGGGATGCCGAGTGCGGCGACTTCAGCAGCCTCGGCGGCGATGGTGTCAGGTGAGAAGTGGAAGCAGTCGGTCATTGACTTGATGGGCTCTTTGAGGCCTTTGCCTTCACGGACAAAGAGAGGATAGACGAAATCGTTGACGCTTAAGGTTGTTTCGCGGGCCAGCCTTCGCATCGCCTCACTGGTTCGCAGCCTTCGCATTCTGATTTCCGGAAAAGCCATTTACAAGACTCCTTATAACCGTAGACCTAATACTGTTTTTAGTCTTTGATTGCTAATCACTTCAGCAGTGATGTTATAAGTATAACGTATTAACAGTGCAAGAGAAATGGTGGGGATGCCCCACAGTAGATAGCTAAAATCCAGAATCTTAGATTCCTTTGGCGGCGGGCAGCTCATCGTCGCTTTCAATGCTCTTTTCAACCATTAGGCCGATTCTTATCGCATCTTTTATTGCGATTTTGTAATAGTCGTTCTTGTTCTCTTCGGTCACGTTGCCCGAACAAATGTATGCAGCGAAGATTTGTGATGCACATTTGAACACAGCCATTTCACTTGGCTGCAGCGAAAAGTAACGCTGCGTTTTCTCCTTTTCTTCGGGACTCATTTGCTCTCCTTTCTTCTTGAGTGCTTGTTCCGAACGTTGCTCCAACTACTGATTATACTCTTTCCGGGCAACGAAAAACTCGCCGACGCGGGCGTTAGCCCGCGTCCGGCTCCAGCGTGTTGTTGGCCATATCTTCATTAGTCGGTCTGCAGGGGTGCGTTCACGAACGGCGGTGGCTCCTCGACTTGTTCTCCATTGGCATAGTACTTCACCTTCGTCCGGTCGTCCGAGTAGCCCGCGAAAGCACCTCGCCAAGGCCGCCCGTCTCTGTACTCGCCACAGGCAAGCAACTTTCCGTCCAAGTGCCACCAAGTCCAGGTGCCCGCACGTTTATCATTGACGTGTTGTCCCTCTGCAAGTTTTAGGCCCTCTTTGGTACAATCAGAGTATGGTCCATGCCGTTTTCCCTGCCGGCAGGAGGTTATCGTGTAGCAGTGCTTATCCAAGTCACAGTCGATATAGTACCAATCCCGAAAAGTGCCTTCGTAGCGTCTGCCGTCGCGATACTCGCCGTTGGCTATCAGGTTTCCTTCTATGTCCCACTCCCTGCAGATGCCATGACGGACGCTCCGCACTAGCATGTACTCGCTCATCTTCGTGCCGTTCTGATACCAGGCACGCCAAACCCCCGTATACCCCTTCGCAGGTCTGAAGCCCTGATTCAAGACAAAAGCCTTGTACAAGTACTCAGCTCTATTATCTCGTTCGAGCGCGGCCGCCTCGTCTGTTTGCGTTCTTGTTCCCGCACACGACGCGAGAGAGAGTAGGGTGCCCGCTACCAAAGGCAATAGTCCGCATCTCATTGCTTATCCTCATATCCAACTATTGTTCGCATGGTTTCCGCATAACAGCCGGCCTCAGCGGCGCCGCGGATGCGGCGTGTGGGTTCAGTCGCTGGTTCAACTTTCGTATCTCGTATCTCGTATTTCGTTTATGCCGGTGATATTATGGTCGGGATTGTGGGAAAAGCAATGGTAAAATTTCTCTTAGAATGTTACGGTTAATGTTTGGTTGTCATTGGGGTCAATAGCTTTGATGCCGTGCAGGGATTTGCGGGCCGGGCCGTGGCCGATATTGATGATGTAGACGCCGTGGTGGAAGACTTTCGGTCGGAAGGTCTGTCCGTTGATACGCAGAGTATATACGATTTCATTATTGGATTCGTCGATGACCTGGACGACGGGATTGAGTTTGTTCTTAATCTCCAACGTTGGCAGGCAGGCAGCGGCTTTTCGGCCATAGTTGTCCTGCTGTTTGATGGTTTTGGGCCAGCCGGGGTACTGTTTTGTGTGCAGGTCGGTGACATCAACGTTGCGAGGCCAGCATTCGAAGGTAATTTGGCGAGTGCGCTTATTGAATCTGACCACGCCGAAACCTGCTGCGCGGGTGGTCAGCTTGTCACCGGGGTGCGGCTCTTTAGATGGGTTAGCGACGGCCCAGCAGGTGACTTTGTTTGCGAGACCGTCCAAGTGCCGGCCGGTGTATTCGGGCATGCTGGGGAAGCGGTTTTTGCCTGGAGTTAATGGGTCCCACCAGCGGAGATATAAGTTGGCAATTGAGGGGACACAGAAGGAATAACACGCATCGTCCCAATCATCGATGCCGTGATGGAAGATACTAGCGAGGTGTTGGTCGCCGGCGATGTGAATTGCGAAGGCCTTGCGTATCTCGGCCAAGGCCTTGTTGCGGCCGGTCTGGGGCCAGCCGTTTGAATCCAGGTCGGCACGTAATCGGTTGGTGACTTTGCCGTGAAGGTGGGCGCCGCCGCAGAAGATTGTTTGTGACAGAACAGCCTTCATATCACAATCGTGCCAATCGGCAGCCCAGTGACGCAGGAACTTAAGCTGGCGTTCGCCAAGTAATGTAGTGCTGGGGACATCTAAAGTTTTCGGGTCATAATCAGGGTCGAGGATGTGGTCGGGTCGCGGGCCCGGTTGGGGCATAACGCCCTGGGGTCCTGTTTTAAATTTGCGGTCTTCGATGATGGCAAAGCTGATGCGGCCTACCGTTAATGATGTGTAATAGACGCCGATACCCCGCTGGATGGGCGTGGGGTCGTATGGGTCGGGCAAATGGCTGGTTTGGGCGCGCTCAACTTCTTTGACGTATTCGACGGGCCTGAAATATCCGCCATCGTGGCCGGCCTGGGTATTTGATTTTTTGCCGCCTGCCCCCCAGAGATTTGACTGGCCGACATCGTGGTCGTCGGGGATGGTCACTGTCGGGATATTACGGATGATGTCACCGAAATCACGGCCGAACTTCAACCAATAGGCGTAATGCCTCTTATGGTCGTAGACCTGGTCGCCGGAGAAAAAGAGCAGGTCGGGGTTGATTTTCTTGATGTTTTCTACGATATCGGTTTTGGGGATGTCACCGCTGTGACGGGGATAGATGGAATTGCCGGTGAAGGCGGCAACGACAATAACATCTTTGTCAACGGGATCTCTTTTGACGGTACCGGCATAAAATGCGGAAGTGTCGTGAGCAAGGCGGTATTCGATATCCTGGCTTGAATCCCAGTTTTTTATGCGAAAGGTGGCAATGTAGCCTCTTTCGATAATTTGGCTTTCTGCGATTTGGACCCAACTGCCGTTGTTTTTTATCTGGAGCCGCACTGTTCGAGGGTCACCATCGTCAAGCGGATAGAGCTGGGCGGTCATCTTCATAACGTTGTTATGAACGGTATAAAGGGCAAAACAGATAACCTTGTCTTTGGGGACTTTGGGAATCTCAAGCAGGCCGGGTTTTGCCGCCATGAGCGGCGAATAATTCGATATGACGATTATAAGAGCGGTGAAACAGATAGGGCGGATGTTCTTGTTCATTTTGTCGTTGCGTCCTTTAGGCGTTTGTTTTTGAAAGGCCGATTTCTTCGTCAGTCAGGTAGCAAGGGGGTTCGTTTAGCCAGTTTTTTTCGGCTGGGTCCGAGCCTAAGAATCTGTAGTTGCCTTTGCAGAGGTTGAACCATTTACACTTGAGGCAGCGGGGGTCGGCAAATTGTGACTTGTTGCGGAGCTTAGTAAGGACGGGGTCATCAGAGTTTTCCCAAATTTTCTTGAATGTTTTGTCCTTGACGCTGCCGAGGGAATAATTTCGCCAAAATTGGTCGGCATATACGCCGCCGTCCCAACCGACACAGACGAGCTTTTCGCCGACTTTATTGCCGCCGTTGGCAAGCAAGAGCCGGCGGGCGTTTTCGAAACGACTATTGTTTTCTACCTGCATTCTGACCAGAAGATAAGGGCCGTCACAGTGATTATCCACGGTGAGTACTTCGTCAACGAGGCCCTTTTGGACAAAATCACTTGTCCTTTCTATTATAGTATCGAGAGTTTGCCGCGCTTGCTTGGCTGTTAAAGTTTGGTCGCCGAGTTGCTTTGCGCGGCCGGTGTGAATCAGATGATAGAAGCAGATTCGTCGCACACCGGCGGAGGCGGCGATATCGAAGACGATGGGGACCTGGTCGGCCTTTGCTTTGGTTATGGTGATGCGTAGGACGGTTCTTATGCCGGCTTTTTTGCAATTTTCGAGTCCGGCCAAGGCGGCTTTGAAACTGCCTCTTGAGCCTCTAAATTCGTCGTGGAACTCTTCGTCGCCGTCAAGGGAGACTCCTACATAGGCGACGGTAAGGTCGGCGAGGCGTTTTGCGGCGCCGGAGTCAATCAATGTGCCGTTGGTTGATAAGACACTCCGCAGGCCCAGGCGGCGGGCTTCAGCTAACAATTCGAACAAGTCACTGCGTAATAACGGTTCGCCACCGCTGAACAGCAGCACGGAACAATTAATTTCTGCAAGCTGTGACAAAAGTCTCTTAGCTTCGGTTGTGGTCAATTCAGTGTCACCGGGACTTGATTGGGACGAGCTATAACAGTGGAGGCAGTTGAGGTTGCATCGGCTGGTGCAATTATAAACGACTACGGGGCCGAAGGAGTCCGGGTCGGCATATCTTAAGTGGTCGGATTCGCCGGCCAGGCCGCAATAGAGTTTTGAGATATTTATCATTGCTATGTCCCTTCGATAGCAGCGAGCAGCCCGTCAGTGGTGTGCTCTTTGGCCTCGATGTGGATTTTGACGCCAAGATTTTTTAGCTGTTCAGAAGTTACAGGGCCGATTGATGCGACTTTGGCGCCGCTTGAATTTACCATATTTTTAGAGATTTGTCCAAAAAATGCTTTAACCGCTGAAGGGCTTGTGAATGTTAGCCAATCGATTTCGCCTTTTTTGATTTTATCCGTCAACGAACTGGCTTCGGTTTTTTCAGGCTCGATGGTGTAGAGGGGCGTCTCGGTGATCTGGGCTTTCGCCTCGGTGAGCAGTTGCACAAGTTCGTGCGAAGCAAACTCGGAGCGCAAAAGTAAAACCTTTTTGTTCTGCAGGTTGGTAAAGGCGATTAGTTGTTTGCCGAGTTCCTTACTTGTAAATGCGGTGGGGACGAAGTCGGGCTTTATGCCGAATTGGCGTAGGCGTGCTGCGGTTTCGATGCCGATGGCTGCAACCTTTGCGGAAGCGAAGACGCGACAGTCTTTGTTCAAGCTTTGCAAGGTTTCAAAGAAAAATGATACGCCGTTTGCACTCGTGAACATTAGCCAGTCATATTCTGAGAGTTTGGCCAGGGTTTCCAGAAACTGATTGGTGCCGGTCAGGGGTTTTAATCTTATGGTTGGGAATGCAACAGGGTTGCCGCCGTGGCGGATGATTTTGGCTGCGAAATCGGTGTTGCCTCGTTGGTCGCGAGTTATCACGATGGATTTGCCGAACAACGGTTTTTTCATAAACCAGTTAAGTCGGTCGTCGCTGTCTGCCGCGGCGCCGATGATGATAATGGCGGGCGGTTCGATTTCTTCCTGCTTGCACTTATCAGCAATCTGGCTGAGTGGGGCTCTTGCAATTCTTTGGGCCGGTAAGGTTGCATCTGCAATTAGAGTGGTTGGGGTGTCGGCTTTCATTCCATTTTTGATAAGCTGGTCAGTAATGAATTCGAGGTTGCCGACTCCCATATAGAAAATTAGGGTGCCGGGGAACTTGGCAAGTAAGGGCCAATCGATGTTGGTGTCTTCTTTGCCTTCGGCTTCTCGGCCAGTGATGAAGGCGACCTGCGAGCTGTAGTCACGGTGGGTGAGCATGATGCCTGAGTATTCGGCGGCGGCGATGGCGGCGGTGACGCCGGGGACAATTTCGAAATCGATACCTGCTTCGGCGAGCAGTGCCGCTTCCTCGGCGCCTCGGCCGAAGATGCAGGGGTCGCCGCCTTTAAGGCGGACGATGGTTTTTGCGGTGGCGGCTTTTTTGAGGAGGAGGTTGTTGATGTCCTGCAGGGTGACGCAGCGGGAGCCGATTCTATTGGGGACGCTGATTATTTTGGCATCGGGGCGGGCGTAATCAAGTAAGGCTGGATTGGCGAGCCTATCGTAGATTATACAGTCGGCGGTTTTGAGGAGCTGGGCGCCGCGGACGGTGATTAGGTCGGCCCGGCCGGGGCCGGCGCCGACGAGATAGACCTTGGCTTTATTCATAATTGATGCTCGATTCCCGATACATGATACTCGTACATACAGCAAACTCTAAATCCGAAACTCGAAATCCTCCCGGAATTCGAATTATCAAATGACCAAATGTTCAAAATCTATACAAAAGTAGAAGCCCTCAATAAATTGAGCAGCCAAATATTATCAATTGTGCTACCTCTGTTATGAGCAAGATACCAAATATGTTTGGGAATTGCCAGTGGTTGCAGGTTTTGCCGGCACTGAGATAGGATTTTGCTTGGGGGTGTCGAAGTTGTAGTTCCAGATGTGATTTAACATGTAGAAGACGCAGCCGAGACAGTAGGAGGGAGCGACCTTTTTTGCGCCCTCAATTCGACGGATATCGTGGGAAAAGAAAGGGATAATCCTTTTTTGATTGTTGAACCATTGGTCGTTGATTCCATCGGGATAGGCACGGGACAAGGTGAATTCGGCGACGGCGAAATCGATGGCGCGCTTGACGGAATCTTTATACTTTTGGTCGCCGGTTGATATGTAAAGGTTCCAAAAGGCATCGATATAAATCATAAGGGTCGAGAAATTCAGTGACCAATTGTTTACTGTGTCCAAAGAAACGTCGCCGAAGAGAACTGCTGCAAAAACGTGTCCTTCTCTTAAGTTTCTGATTAATGTATTTGCCTTTTGCAAGTATAGGTCGTCTTTTGTTGCGGAATAAGCTCTGGCATAGGCAAGCAAGGCCGTAGCTGAGTTCCATGGCCCAAAATGCTTTCCAGAGAAAAGGCCTCTGTTCGGGTCGTAAAATTCTTTTTCGTGCTTTGCGATGAGTTTTTTGGCCATGTTGAGGATGGCGGGTTGTTTTTCTGTTTCGCAGAATTCGAGGGAGAGTGAGGCGGCCATAGGAAGTGCGATGGATTTGCTTTCTTTCCAGTCGGGGAAGAGTGCCTGGTCGAGATCTAATAACATGGCTCCGTCGATTAGATATATGAGGGACTGCAACTGATTTTTGGCGGCGTCCCTTTCGGTTTGGGTCTTTGCGTACTGCATGCAGGGCAGGAGGCCGTAGATGCCGAAGACGGAATAGATGTCGAATTTTGCTTTGCCGGACATGACCTCGGCAATTAAGTTCCTTTCATAGTTGCAGGTGGTTATGGCGCGGCGGTAGAGCGGTTCGCAGCCGGTTTTTTCGTAGATGTTGAAGAGTAACATTGGCGCGAAGGCAGTGGCGTCGTTCATCATATCGGCTTTCCAGTTTCCATCTTCACTCCAGTACTCACTGAGAATCAAATCCAATTGATTGCCAAAGGTGTCTGCGTAATGTGGGAGCAAAGCTTTGTAGTCGAGTTGTATTTTCTCTGGCGGCTTTTTCTGAGGTTTGGTTGAGGGGGAGTTGGCGTCGGCTTTGGCCGGGTTAAATTGGGCGAAGGTCAGAGAAAGTATCATGGCAAGACATAGGCACGCATTATTCTTCTTCATTCTGTTTTACCTTTCAAAATTCTTTAGAATCTGCTTGCCGCCCGCGTTGAGGAGTTCGTTGGCGAGTTTTTGAGCGAGTTTGTCGGCGTCGGCGGCTGCGCCGGTAATATCGCGCCTTATAAAATTCTTGCCTTGCAAATCAGAAATAAAGGAGGAGATTATGATACCATCTTTGTTGATGGTTGCGAAGGCTCCGGCGGGTGCGTGACATCCACACTGCATAGTTGAGAGGATTCGTCTCTCCGCGAGACTACTTATGCGGGCTTTTTCGTCGTCTATAACGGCAATAAGTTCGCTTGTTGCATCATCATCAGCTCTTGTCTGAACGGCGAGGGTGCCCTGGGCGGCAGCAGGGATGAATTCTTTGGGATCGAAGCAGAAAGTGATTTTGTCACTTAGGCCAAGGCGTTCGAGTCCTGCTCTTGCCAAGATAATGGCGTCGAAATTTCCTTTGTGGAGCTTTCTTATTCTGGTGGTGACATTGCCGCGAATATCAGTTGGTTGGAGGTCGGGCCTTAAGTGTGTTATCTGAGCGATGCGTCTTGGGCTTGAGGTGCCTATTGTTGCGGACTTCGGGATTTGTTCGATTGAACCAACCGGATTAGCGGATATTAGACAATCTTCGACAAATTTTCGGTCGAGAACAGCGGCGATGGTGAGTCCTTCACGTTGTCGGGTGGGGAGGTCCTTGAAGCTGTGCACTGCGAAGTCGGCCTGGCCCGCCAGAAGAGCATCCTCGACCTGAGTCGTAAAGAAGCCGGTAGTCTTTAGCTTCCATAGGGCGGTGCGCCTGTCCGTGTCACCCCTGGTGGTTATGGTTTTGATTTTGATTTCTATATTTGGATGAGTTTTTTTGAGTGCAGCAATTACAATCTCGGTTTGGGCGATGGCTAAATTTCCGCGGCGGGTTGCAGCAGTAAGGGTCTGTGGCATCAGTCGGGTTTATCCTTTGAGAGGAACATTTTGTTTATCAAATCAGCGGCCTGGAGCTGTTCGGCACTTGGCTCATCGTCGCCGTTGGCTTTTAGTAGACTGATTGGGCCATGCAGGATCTTCTTGACTAACGATTCGGCAAAAAGTTTAAGTTTGTCACCGTTATCCTCGCCAAAGTCTTTGGCGTAACGGCTGGCTTCGCTGCGGGCTAAGTCAATGCCCTTTTGTGTCAACTGGGTAATTACGGGCACTAAATTTAGTGAGTCATACGACTTGGCAAATTTATCGGCGAATTCGGCGACAATTGCCTGGGCCTTGGGAATTTCACGGCTGCGTTTTTGTTTGTTAGCGCTTATCTGGTGGTCTAAATCGTCGATATTGTACAATGAAACGCAATCAAATGTGTCGAGAGCCGGGTCTATATCGCGCGGCACAGCAATATCTATTATAAGCAACGGTTTTTGTCTGGGTGCAAGAGCACCGGCAGCCGTTTCGTATGTCACTATTGGCTCATCGGCACCTGTCGAACTAACCAGTAAATCAATCTCAGCCAATTTTTGCGGTATGTCTTCCAATCCGATTGCCTGGGCGGTCTTAAAGCGTGACGCCATAGCTTGTGCTTTGTCGATATTGCGATTTGCTATAATCAAGTTTGACAGTGCTGCCTTGAGCAGATACTTTGCGGCGAGTTCGGCATTTTCACCGGCGCCTATGACCATTGCAGTGCTGGGCGGCAAATCGATTTTTTGTTTAGCTAATTGCACGGCCGCTAAACTGATGGAGACGGCGCCGCAATTGATGTCTGTTTGGGTTCGGACGGCTTTTCCGACGCGGAAGGCATTGTGAAAGAGTCGGTGAAACATAAATTTACTCATTCGGCAATCAAGAGAGTCTGTGTAAGCGGATTTTACTTGTGATAGAATTTGATTCTCACCGAGCATTTGAGAATCAAGGCCGGCCGCGACCTCGAAAAGATGCCGAACAACACCAATCTCGGCTGCTTCTTGGCAATATTGGCTCCAGGTATCAGCTGCGTCAGGGCGAACCTGTGTGATAAGCTGGGTTAGGAAGCTGCTTGTGTCGAAATTCTTTTTCGCATAAAGGTAGAATTCGAGGCGATTGCAGGTTTGAAGAATTACGGCTTCGCTAATTGCTTCCTCGACGTGCATTTGTCTCAACATAAAGGAGCGTTGTTGGGGCTCGAAAGTCACACGCTCACGAATGTCTACGGGACAATTATGATAAGTTATATTATTCAAAACGAGCTTCATTATGTCGGCCTTTGCCTTTTAGTGTTCTACGATTGTAATACACAGTAAACCAAGCAATTATAGTTGTCAACCGAAAACCGGCTGCAGGGCAGTTTCGAACACGAGATGTTCTTTGCATGGCAAAGGTTTTATGGTGTGGCGAAGATGCTTGCAAATAAGCGTTTTTCTGTCATAATCAAGCCGGGTTCCTGTAAGGCTGTAAGGGCCGGAGTGGTTTAGGGACGGACATTAAGGAGAGCGGATGAACAGGTTGAGGCGTGCCTTGATGTGGGCCGGGCTGATAGCGATTATATTATTGATTTTCCTGTCTATTTATGGGGCGTTTGTTGGTGCCGAGCGGGCGAAAAGTTTTTTTAACTCGCTGCCGTTGAGCGTTTACTGGTTGGTGCTGACGGTTGTGCTGATAGGGGGCGTTGCGGCATTTCGCAGACTGGTTCGCGTTCCTTCTCTTTTGCTGATACACCTTGGCTGTATTCTGATTCTCGTAGGTTCTATGTGGGGCTCGGAGGCCGGGCATAAACTGCAGGAAAGGTTTTGGGGGATTGACAAGATTCCAGAGGGGGAGATGGTAATCTTTGAAGGGGCCTTGGAAAACCGTGTCATACTGGAAAACAGCAAACTAACAAAAGAATTGCCCTTTACTTTAAGACTGAAGGATTTCCGAATAGAATATTACGAGTATCTGCATATTCAAGATATTCAAAGCCGCGCCGGGCAAAGATGGAAAGTGCCCGTTAAAATCAACACTGAATTTTCATTAGGTCCCGGTGTTGGAACAGTGACTATTGTAAGAGCGTTTGAGAATTTCAAAATCAAAATCGAGGGTGACAAAAGAATCGCCTACGACGCCCCAGGACCCGGTTACAATCCGGCTCTTGAGGTGGAAATTAAGCACCCTGATGGTACCGTGACGAGGCAATACGCCTTTGAGCGTTTCCGAGGCCATATTCACGCTGAAGAGAAGTTCGTCCTACGCTACCAGAGGGTCATCAGCGATTACATAAGCGAATTGGAGGTTATCAAAAACAACAAAGTTGTGGCCAAAAAGGACATCGAGGTAAACCATCCACTTCACTTCGGTGGATATCATTTTTACCAGCATTCATACGATGCGCCGCTCGGCCGATTCACTATTCTTATGGTTGTTTCCGACAGCGGCCTTAATATTGTCTATGCAGGATTTCTGTTGCTTTGCATCGGCGTTTTCTGGCAGCTATGGCTGAGAAGGTTGTCTCTGACAGGCGCAAAGGTTAAAGAGCGAATAGATGGAAATTAAATACACAATTCAGGGTTTACTGATTTACGCTGCAATTGCTGCGTACGTGTCTGCGTTTGTGGTGACGTTGCTGCGTTGTCGAAAGGTGGGGGAGGTTTTGTACCTGCTGGGCTTCGTAACTGCTTGTTTTGCTTTTGGTTACCGGTGGCATCATGTTCGGCATGTACCTTTGCAGAATCTGTTCGAAGTGTTTCTATGTATGGGTATGGTCGTCTATCCGCTTTCGCATTTTTGCGGGCGTATCCTGCGGGTAGGGGGTCGTTGCGCCGATATGCTGATAGGAGCGATAGTGCTTTTCCCGGCGGGCTTTGTCTTTAGTGCGCAGCCGCGTCACTTGCCGCCGGCACTGCAGAGCTGGGTTTTTGCACCACATGTTGCTGTCTACGTGCTTTCGTATATCTTTATGGCGAAAGCCACCTTCCAGGCCGGCTGTCAACTCGCAGCGAGAGGGGACAACTCTGATGAAAAGCTACCGGGCCCTGAAGAGGGAACCTACCGGATGATTTGTGCGGGCTTTCCACTGCTGACACTGGGGCTTATACTGGGCAGTTACTGGGGGAAACTGGCCTGGGGGGATTGCTGGGGATGGGACCCGAAAGAACTGTGGTCACTGGCCCCGTGGCTGGTTTACGTTGGATATTTTCACTTCCGCTATATGTTCGGGAACAAGCACCCGCGAATTAACAGTATGTGGGCCATTGCGGGCATGGCGGTGATCGTGATAACGCTGCTCTGGGCAAACCTGTCCGAGCTTTTCTCGGGTCTGCACAGCTATGCGATGTGATGTCACCATCCGTTCCTGTAAAAAGCTTGCTTTATAGGACGTAAACCGTTATAATACCAAGGTACTCAGATGTTATTTTCGGCAGGCACGTGCGATGTTAACTCTATTTTTTGATTATCCTTGAATAGCACCTCGTACATTTATGAAGGAGGAGTACTGTGTGTAGGAAACTGATGTTCTCAGTCTGCCTTTTTATGTTGTTTGGTTTGATTGATGCTGCTTTCGCGGCAGATTTGACGGTGCCGGCAGGAAGCATTGTAACGAAATCTACTACGCAGTCGTACGGGAAATTCGAGGTTGTCGGCAGGCTGATAGTTGAGGCCGGCGCAGACCTTACATTTACCGGCCCCGACCAGTCTCATATAGACGGTGTGGAAACAAGCGGGATTAGGCCTGAAATTATTATGAATGGCGGTAGTCTGTTCGTTGACGCCAGAACAAACATGGGTACAAACAAGGTGGACAACGGGGGCAACTACGCCTATCTGACTATGAATGGGGGCACGTTTACCGTTACCGGGACCTTTAAGTTTCCCGACGACCCAGGTGGCGAACACCGCATTTACCTGAACGATGGTATAATGCACTGCGGGGACATACAGCTGATACATGAGCGCAATGCCATCATGTATGTGGGCGGTGGTATCTTGCGTCTTGACGATATCACCGGCGGAGAGCGCGACCCTCAAGAGTGGAAGGCTAACGGTGACCTGCTACCCGCGGCAGGCTACGATGAGATAGTGATTGAGTACGTTGCTGCCGGTCCCTACACCGAGGTAAGAGCCACGAAGTCCGATCCAAACGTTGCTTCGAACCCCAGCCCAGCGGATTGGGGAGCAGTTTTTGACACAGACGTTAGGCTCAGCTGGACTGCCGGAGAAAATGCGGCCAAGCACGATGTGTACTTCGGGACCGATTTCAACGATGTGAACAGTGCCGCTGACCCGAATGTGTTGCCCGGCAGAGGCCGACAGGATTCCAACAGCTATGATGTGTGCGACCTTGAAGCAGGTACAACTTGCTACTGGAGGATCGACGAAGTCAACGGTCCTAATACATGGAGAGGCAAGGTCTGGAGATTTACGGTGGTTGATGGATATATCAACTCCATCGGGATGGAATTCGTCCAGCTCGTGCCCGGGAGTTTCATGATGGGTTCAAGCAGCGGAGACCCGGACGAAGAACCCGTCCACCAGGTTACAATCAGCAATTCTTTCTATATGTCGGTGACCGAAGTAACCAACGCCCAGTACGAGCAGTTCGACCCCGGTCACAGTGCGTACCGTGCTCCGCAAACCTACAACGGCCAGACAGTACATATGTCTGACGGTGATGACGAAGCGGTAATCTACGTAAGCTGGGAGGACGCGAACAATTTCTGTCAGTGGCTCTCCAATTTAGAAGGTCAGCCTTACCGCCTGCCGACTGAGGCAGAGTGGGAATACGCCTGCCGGGCCGGCACGACCGGTCCGTATTACACCGGCGGTAGCCTGCCAGCTTCGTACTATAAGAACCAGGAGAATTCTTCATGGCCTGACGATGTTAATTTGACCGTGAAAAGCACAGGCCAAAACAGTTGGGGCCTCTGGGACATGCACGGAAACGTTGAAGAATGGTGTTATGACTGGTATGGTCCGTACGAAAGCGGCAGTCAGATTGACCCGGTAGGGCGGGCAAACGGGGCCTTTAGGGTTTCTCGTGGCGGCAGCCATAATACACCTGTTTTCTATCTGCGTTCGGCTAACCGGCTGAGTTCTTTGCCGGAGGACAAACACTGGTTAATCGGCTTTCGTGTGGTATGTGGCGAGATGCCGGATACTCCAGCTTTGCCTGAACCCGCACCCAAGGCCTGGGCAACCGGCGTATCACAGACTACATACAACTGGCCGAGTGAACATGAAACTACAACTCCATATTTCATAGGACCGGAAGTGTGGGTTCGTGAACCATCGTGGGCGGACGAGATCCCTATGTATGGACATAATCATCAACCTGGCGTTAC
>Ga0114919_10001362_pt1 | contig 19510 bp, 12 predicted proteins | sample BlataG_FD_88682 | JGI IMG/M metagenome (GOLD analysis project Ga0114919, IMG submission 88682) | Deep subsurface microbial communities from Black Sea to uncover new lineages of life (NeLLi) - Black_00105 metaG | ecosystem: Environmental > Aquatic > Marine > Oceanic > Sediment | place: Atlantic... | reverse complement strand
TGGATTTACGCAAACTACGATGGAACAAAGCCGTCTGGCGGAGCCGACAATGCAACCCGACTCCGAAATTTTCTAAAAGATGCCTACCAGACATGGGGAACGGAATACGCCCTGCTTGGCGGAGACAAGGACATTATTCCCGTCCGGTTGTTATACGACACGGGTTATGATGTTGCGGCTGACTTGTATTATGGCTGCGTTGATCCATCTACATGTACATTTGACGGTGACGGTGATGGAAAATACGGGGAGAGCAATGATGGCCCCGGCGGAGGTGAAGTTGACCTGACGGCTGAGATATTTACAGGCCGCGCGGCTGTGGAAAATGCATCTGAAGTGGTAAACTTTGTCAGAAAAACGCTTGTTTATGAAACCACTGACGATGCTTACCTGAACGCAGCCGGAAGCATGGGCGGCCATCTTGGTTTTGGAGGCATTCAGGAATTTACAAAACCTTTTTCAGAATTAATAAGTCTTGGTTCAGACCTTTATGTTGGCCACCACACATATGGATTTGATGATGCCAGTATTCCCAATGCAAGAGATTTTGATATTGTGAATCTTTACGACGAGGACTGGTATAATGATCATCATGAGCCTGATTACGATCATGTGGGAGGCGTGAGCTGGGGTTCTACTGACGGCTGGTCTGCCACAGACGACCTTCTTCCTATTTTAAACGGCGAAAACGGAAATACCACGCCTCATTTGCTTTATATCTCCGATCATGGTTCTTCCGAATGGGGAATGGTAAAACTGAAGACAACACCAACGACATATTACAATTGTGACGATCTGTCAAAGCTGCACAACACAAATCCCTTCTTCTTCTATGATGATTCATGTGAGGTAGGAAAATATGATGTTGCCAACTGCTTTGGTGAAGTAATAACTACTATGGAGCATGGGGCTTTCGCATGCATATTAAATTCAAGAGATGGCTTGGGAGCTGAGGACGATAGTCTTGATTCGCCGTCAACTCAAATGACACGCGAGTTTTTTCATAGCGTGCTCGGTGAAGGAATTTTTGAGCTTGGCCGTGCCCATCAGGAAGCAAAAGAAGGCTGTATATGGCGATTGGGTAGCATTGCCTGGCTTCGTTATGTGTACTATGAGGTGAATCTGTTCGGTGATCCTGAGTTACGACTGCGGGTCACGACCGACGCTGATCCGACGGCTCCTTCTGTGGATGCCGGTATAAGCATGATTACATGGTCAGGTGAACCGGTACAATTGGACCCGAACGTTGTGAATAACTCTGATCCGTTCTCGCCCTTGACCTATGCCTGGAGTGCGGACCCTAACGATGGTGTTGTATTCGATCCTAACGCTAACGTTGAAGATCCAAATGTTACGATTACCAAAGCTCCCGGCGATGCGGTTACCGTTACGTTGACACTTGCGGTTAACAACGAAGGTAGGCTTGAGCCGCCTGTGGAAGATACCATGACGATTGACGTGTACGATGATGCCTGTATGGCGGCTATTGGCAAGGGTCTGGCGGCGGATTACCCGGCTGACTTTGATGGGAATTGTATTATAAACTTCGAGGATTTTGCTGTGATGGCCATAACATGGCTTTATGATTATACGTTAACAGAACCGGTTGCTAAATAGTGTAGTTATTTTTTATCGGGTGCCTGGGATTGTCTCAGGCGGGCGATAACGTTTTACTCGTGTGAGAACAAAACGGACGCAGCCGTTTGCTGTTGTTATTAAATTTAATCTTAACTTGATTTTACAGGAGTTAATCGTGACTACAAGAAACAGATTCAAGACAGTTTTGACCCTCGCCGCCGTGGCGATGGCGGTCCTCGTCCTTCCCGCCGCTGCTGTGGTGATTCCGGCTCAGTTGCCCGATCCGGACGGGAAAGCGCCCGACACCACCAAACCGGTCAAGGTGTATATCCTGGCAGGTCAATCCAATATGGTGGGGATGGGGACTATTGGTGGTGCCAAATGCCGATATACAGGTATCTACCTGTCAGTGGACCCTGATGCCCCCAAGGGTCCAATCGGGATTGGACGTTCCCTCTACAAGATCAAAACCCACGGTGTCTACCTGTCGGCAGAGCCGGGTGCCGCCAAGGGGGCGACCGATTCGATCTATAAGGGGCCATACGACCCTGACTCCAACTATGATAAATTGAAACCGGAGAAGACGGTAACGGTCGCGCTGGGCACTGTGCAAGGCACCCTTCCTGCAATGTCAGGAGACCATACCCATGTTGTCAGAGCTTACATTGACGTACCCGAAACCGGAACATACAGCTTGAACCCGGGCTATGGCGACAGCACATACAACGTTATGGAGCTTGATGGGCGGGAAGTCTACAGGAAGAATGTGGGCGAACAAGCTGTCCAACAGAAGGTCGATATCACAGGAGGGACGAGGTATCCCATCAAGATTACCTATTTCAAAGGCGGATCGACTGCTTTCTTCATGAGTCGGCTGGATCTTAGTGGGAAAGGAGATCTGGACACTGTGACCAAAAAGGACAAGAAGTTCCAGAATCTGGTCGATGACAAAGGCAACTGGACCACGAGAAACGATGTGTACTATTATGAGGCAAGGATCAAATTTACAGGTGGGCCGTTAACCGTACCGATCCCCGGTGCCGGCACCATCGGACCGGAGTTGCAGTTTGGTCACATTATGGGGACCTACCACGACGAGCAGGTCCTGCTCATCAAAACAGCGATGGGCAACCGCGCACTGGGCTTTGATTTCCGACCGCCCTCCAGCGGCCGTAATGCCCCCGACAACAAGTGGGAGTCGCTGGAGTATAAGCTCATGGTGGAAGGCGTCCGCAAGACACTGGACAATATCAAGGATATCGTGCCGGGCTACAAGGGTCAGGGCTACGAGATCGCCGGCTTTGCCTGGTGGCAAGGTCATAAGGATGGTTTTACACCGGAGCTGATCACCGAGTACGAACAAAATCTGGCCAACCTGATCAAGGATGTCCGTGCTGAATTTAAGGCTCCTAAGATGCTTGCCGTTGTGGCCACCGTTGGTTTTGGCGGTCACAAGATGTCAGGGGATTATCTACATATCCTGAAAGCGCAGATGGCCGTCGGCGATCCAGCTAAGCATCCGGAATTTGCCGGGAATGTGCGTTCGGTAGATACCCGCGATTTCTGGAGAGAGGTCGATGAGTCTCCGACCGAGCAGGGCTATCATTACAATCGCAATGCCGAGACCTACCTGTTGGTGGGCGATACCCTGGGCCGGGCCATGGTTGATTTGATACATGGTGTGGAACCTAAGGCTGGCTCTGCGAAAAAAACCGCCAGACAGAAACCTGTTACTCAGCAGGTGGAGCGCGGACCAGCGGATCAGAAAGCGGCCCAGGCGGCGCTTAAACCTATCATCCTGGACGGAATGATTCCCGAGCTCATTGGCAGGAACCGTGCGGCACTGTTGAGCGAAGCTAATGCCGAAAAGGCTAAGCGGGTTTCACCGTTCCTGCGCGGCACGATGTACGGGTTGACCGAATTCTATCGGCAGGCTGGGGTTAATGAGTATGACTGGCACGCCTTTGGCCCGGATCTCAAAAATACGAAGTGGGATTACTACAGCTTTGAACCGCAAGAGAAGAAACCCAAGGATAAAGCCGGTGCTCGTTATCGCAAAGTGACCTATCCCGAGGGGATGCCCAACTGGTTTGCCGTTGATTTTGATGCTGCCAAGTCCGGATGGAAGAGCGGTCTGCCTCCCTTCGGTCAGAAGGGCGGCAAGCTGGAGAAGCTGTCTGACCACTGCACGGCACCATTTTGCGGGTGCAGCATCACCCCGAGAACTCTGTGGGCCAAAGAAGTCCTGCTGGTGCGCCGAACCTTTGAATGTCCGCCTTTCAAGGAGGGCTATCTTTACCGGATCGTTGCCGGCGGCAGCGCTCATGTCAATGCCGGGGAGGGCTACGCCATCTATATCAACGGCAGGCAGTTGATCGAGTATCCCAATGGTGTCGGCAAGAGACAGGGCGGACAACCACGCGGCGCCTTTATTGACAAGGAGTTTATAAAGCAATTCAAGGGCGGCAAGCTGACCATCGCGGCCACCAGCTTTTTAAAGTACTACCACCCACGCAATGGTAGCATCCCACCCCAGGGACACTTCAGCCTCTGGCTGGAGGAGATGAAGATCCCGCCGCTGGGTCGTGCGGAAAGCCAGTAATAGGCTATGGCAGCCGGCTTGCTGTTAGATGAAATTTTCGAACGTAATTTGAAGTCAATATCACATTAACGAAAGGAAACAAAGCTATGAACAGGAAAAACTTATTTGTCGTTTTGTGTCTGCTTGCAGCAGTATTCATGTCAATCTCTGATGCTTCAGGGGCAAGAAGGGCTAAGCAGGAAATACCACTGACTTCCGCCGCTGAGCAGCTCTATAAACAATACTCGGATATGCTTACAGCATTGCAGGCCGAGATCGAGAAGGCGTTGCCGAAGGTTGATGAGCAGCAGAAAGCCGCCTATCTGAAGGCCCGTGAGGCCGAAAAGGCTGCAGAGGCAGAGCTTAATGTTGCGAAGAAGAACGGGGGTAAGGTCCAACAGGCACAAGCTTTGGTGAATCATGCAAAGGGCAAGTGGATCGGCGGCGCCGAAAAGGGGATCGCAAAGGCGAAGGAGATGCTCAAGAAAGCGACCACGGAAACCGAACGTAAAGCGGCCCAGAAAGAGCTGGCCAAATGGCAGGAGAATCGGGAAGATGGTATCAAAGCACTCAAGGAGCGTCAGGAAGCATTGGACGAGGCGAAACTTGAAGAGCCAAAATTGATCAAGGAACTCGATGCTGCCAAAAAAGCGCTGACCCTGGCCAAGGCCAAGGCGATGAAGGCGGTCAACGAACTCGGCCTGGAGGCTTTCCTTGCCAGCGACAAGTACGACGCCAAACTCGCGAAATACCAGATCCTGGCCGAGGCTACACCTCGGGGTCTGGCAGAATTCGCCCTGCAAGGCAACGCCCAGAAGGCACTGATTAAGAAACTCCTGGCCGATGATGATCTTATGATTCAGATGGCTGTCGCCGGTGGCGCCAAGGCAGGCAAGTACGGCCAGGCAATGAAGATCTACACCGATATCCAGAAGGCCAGCAAGAAGGCAAAGGACGGCGTCCTGCAGCGGCTGGCATTGGGCACCAGCCTGGAGCATGCCGTGCCGATCGGGCAGCGCAACGCCAAGGCCAAGACCGATGCACCGGCAACAGTGGACCCGGTCAAACGGTACTTGCATTTCGAAAAGGCCTACCTGAATGATGAACTGGACCCGAGCATTAAGGGTCTGAGCGTATGGGACTACCGAATGGTCGTAAACGGCGAAGAGCCGGAAGAGATTCTCACCTGGGGTCGCCAGATGCTCGCCAACTATCGGCCCGACCATATCTCCACCCACGACTATCGCTGGCGTTATGTCGCGGCGGTCAGGACAGATGTAAGGTACGGGTCGCAGGATAACAAATACGACAAGGACGAGCTGCAATTTTTCCAGAATATCCTGATGAACGGCGGGGTCTGCGGCCGGCGTGCATTCTTCGGACGCTTCATTCTGCGTGCTTTCGGTATCCCGACCACGGCTCGTCCCCAGCGAGGCCACGCGGCGCTAGCCCACTGGACGCCTGATGGCTGGGTTGTCTGTCTTGGCGGAGGCTGGGGAGTTGGCTGGGCCAGCGGGCCAGAAGAAGCCAGCAGACGCCGAATCACGGATACTATTTTCCTGGCCCAAACGCAAGGCAGGATGACCGGAAAACCCTACGAGCAGGTATGGCGTGCACAGACGGTAGGCGCTGTCCTTGCCCAAGATGAGGCTTCCTGGCTCTGGAACAGTGTTGCGCTATACCGGCAGCGGGCGATCATTGAAGAGGCCAAGGCCGTGGTGCTGGCCGCGGTCGGCGAGGACATTGGCGAGGCGAATGAAACCAAGGAGAAGGTTGACATTGCGAAGGTGACCATAACCGAAGCGGATAAGAAGATTCTCGTCGGCCGGGACGGGGTGATCACCATTCCCGCGGCAGCCTGCAGCAAGCCCACCAAGAGCACGGGGAAGATCATTTTCATGGAGAGCAACCTTGGCAGAATGCAGCTGCACTACAGCCGTAACGGCAAGCCCGAGGAGTTTGAATACACATTCGACGCACCGAAGGCCGGGAAATACGCCCTCACCGCGCGTGTGGTAACACCCAGCTGGAAGCAGCATCTCAGGGTCACGGCCAACGGCGCCGAAAAGCCAATCGAAATCGCATTGCCCTTCACTGTGGGCATGTGGGATAAGACTCAACCGGTCGAGGTCACCCTGGCCAAGGGAAAGAATGTGCTGACGTTCTCCCGCAAGCACGAGGGCCTCAAAGGATTGACCATTAAGGACTTCACGCTGAGGCCCGTAAAGAATTAAGAAAAGAGACGGGTGTTTGGTCTTGGGTGTGTTGCCTGATACTATGAAAATACCCGCAAACTGTTACTGTATCGAAGGGAAAGTGAAATGACGAAAATATTTAAAAACCTGCTGTTAGTGTCGTTAGTGCTTGTTTTTGCGGCGGTTTCTGTTGCAGATATGAAGCAGCAATTGCCCGACCCGGACGGTAAGCCTGCCGATATGACCAAACCCGTCAAGGTGTACATCCTGCTGGGCCAGTCCAACATGGTCGGGGCCGGCAAGGTCAAGGGCGACAAGGAAGGTTTCCTGGCCTACGCGGTGCAGGAGAAGAACAAGTACCCCTACCTGGTCGACGACGAAGGCAACTGGACCGAGCGCAAGGACGTGCGATACGCGCGTGTCATGGGAAGCGGCACAGGAAAGCCGCGGCAGCTCAACAACGAATGGATGACGGTCAAGGGCGGCAGGATCGGCCCCGAGTTAGGCATTGGTCACGTCATGGGCCATGTCACCGATGCGCCTGTGATGATCCTTAAGAGTTGCATCGGCAACCGCAGCCTGGGCTGGGACCTGCTGCCCCCCGGCAGCGAGCGCTACGAGGTCGAAGAGAAGGACAAGAAGACTGGAGAAACGAAGACCTTCGTCTACGCCGGCTATAAAGATTCGCCGGCCAAATGGGAAAAAGGCACGGAGCCGAAGAAGATCGGCTGGTATGCCGGCATGCAGTACGACGGCGACGTCGCCAACGCAAAGAAGGTTCTGACCGAACTCGACAAGCATTACCCCGGCGCGAAAGGATACGAGGTCGCGGGGTTCTTCTTCTGGCAAGGCGACAAGGATCGCTACAATGCCGCACATGCCAGCCGATACGAGCAGAATCTTGTTCAGTTTATCAAGCAGCTGCGCAAGGACTTCAATGCCCCGAAAGCCAGGTTCGTCTGCGCCACTCTCGGCCAAACCAAGAAGGACGCCGAAGGCAATGAGGGAAAGATACTCGAGGCCCAGCTCGCTGTAGACGGCAAGACTGGCAAGTACCCGGAGTTCAAGGGCAACGTGGCCTCTGTCTATTCCAATCCCTTCTGTCATGGCGGCAGCTCCAACGGCCACTACGGCGGCAACGCCGAGACCTATATGGATGTTGGTCAAGCGATGGGTTGGGCCATGGCGGAACTGCTGAAAGGAAAGTGATTAGAGGCTGCCGTCGCATGCGAGCCGAACCGCAAAGTATGACGTTTATTGGAAAGAAGAAACATGAGAACACGACTCGCAGCAATACTCCTGGTGCTTGGAATGATTGGCGCGGCCTTTGCGGAAGCAAATTTCTCGACTAAGGCTGAAAAGATTATTGCAGCAAAAATCACCGCTGCGGACAAAAGAATCAAATACGGCAAAGACGGGGTAATAACAATACCGGCCTCAGCGTTTAGCAAACCGCAAGGCAACACTAAGGAAGTTTTTGTTATGAAAAGTTTTTCTGGTGGGTCGCAACTACATTGTCCGCGCTTGGTCAAGAAAAGCCCGGTTTTTGAGTATACAATTAGAATTCCGAAGGCAGGAAAATACGCTTTGACCGCGCGGGTGGTTACGGTGAACACCGGTCAGCATTTATTAGTTTCGGCAAATGACGGCAAGACTCCGATTAGCATAGATATGCCCTATACAATTGGAATGTGGGAAGAAACCAAACCAGTTACGCTCCCGCTCAAACAAGGTGAGAACATTATTAAATTTACCCGCAAACTCCCGCAAAAAGGTTTATCAATAAAATGGTTCAAATTGACGCCGGATAAATAATAATTGGGCTTTGCTGACAAGGGTTATCACTATAATCATAATGCTGAGACCTATATGGAAGTCGGTAACGCCCTTGGTCGGGGTATGGTCCAGCTGCTAACGAAACCGAAGAAGTAATTGTTAAACAAAGAAAGGAAAAAGCTATGACTGAAAGAAACCGAATCAAAACCGTAATGACTCTCGCCGCCGCGGCGATGGCGATAGGGAATTAACTTACTCAATTAACGCTAACTTAACTATATGAGGAATACATGAAAGCATTTATCACAGCACTAACCATTACCCTGACCGCCTGCTCCCTCTACGCAAAGGAGTATCACGTATCGACCACCGGCCTCGACGGGAACCCGGGCTCCAAATCAAAGCCATTCAAGACGATATCAACTGCTGCACAAATCGCTCAGCCCGGTGATACAATCACCGTGCATGAAGGAACCTATCGGGAACGAATCAATCCGCCGCGTGGCGGCACGTCTGAAAGCAAACGCATTGTCTACCGTGCTGCCAAAGGCGAAGTCGTTATTGTCAAGGGAACCGAAGTCATCAAGGGCTGGCAGAAGCAGACGAACGGTGCTTGGCTCGTCACAATTGCCAATAGCTTCTTCGGTGACTACAACCCGTACAAGGACGTGATTGTCGGCGACTGGTTTATACGAAAAGGGAGAGACCACCACACTGGAGAGGTGTATCTCAACGGCAAGGCCCTCTTTGAGGAAGTTTCACTCGACAAGGTGAAAGAACGGGAGCTGAGCTGGTACTGCCAGGCTGACGACAAGGAAACCCATATCTGGGCAAACTTCGGCACGTCGAATCCCAACAAGGAATTAACAGAAGTCAACGCCCGCCCCGCTTGTTTCTACCCGGACAAACCCGGCCGCAACTACATTACTGTCAGCGGATTCATCATGCGGCATGCTGCCACGCAGTGGGCCGCACCCACTGCTGAACAGGTCGCTCTCATCGGAACCCATTGGAGCAAGGGTTGGGTCATTGAGAACAATGTGATAAGTGATTCAAAATGCGTTGGTGTCACACTCGGCAAACACGGCGACGAGTTCGACAATACCTCCGCCAATAGTGCGGTCGGATATGTCAAGACTATCGAACGCGCTCGGGCAAGAGGGTGGTCGAAAGATAATGTCGGTTCTCATGTCATCAGGAACAATACGATCTACAATTGTGGGGCGGCCGGAATCTGCGGCAGCATGGGGGGGGCTTTCAGCCGGGTAACCGACAATCACATATACAACATTAACTTCGACAAACCCTTCAGTGGTCATGAACAGGCCGGCATCAAGTTCCATGCTCCCATTGATACATTGATAAAGAATAACCGTATCCATCATACATCCAGAGGCATCTGGTTGGATTGGATGACACAGGGCACTCGCGTCTGCGCCAACCTGCTCTACGACAATGGTCGCGAGGATCTCTATGTTGAGGTAAATCACGGCCCCTACATTGTAGAAAACAATATCTTCCTGACTCGCAACAATCTGAAGGATCACTCCGAGGGAGGCTCATATTCGCACAATCTGTTCTTCGGAAGGATTCAGAGCCGTCCTAATGGCCGCAAGACCCCATATCACAAAGCGCATTCTACTGAGATCGCAGGCCTGAGCAGCATCAGCGGAGGGGACAACCGCTTCCATAACAACATTCTGGCGGGTCGTGGACTTGATGTTTACAACAGCTCCAAACCGCCCATGCTGGTCAATGGAAATGTATACCTCAATGGTGCACAACCCTTTCAGGCGGAGGAAAATCATGTTAACGAACCAGAGTTCAACCCAAACATCAAGCTGGTTGAAGAGAAGGATGCGGTGTGTCTGAAAATCAGCCTGCCAAAAGCCATTGAGAACCAGCAAAACAAGCTCGTTACGACCGAATTGCTCGGCAAGGCCCGGGTGACAGGCGCCGGGTTTGAGAATCCCGATGGTTCACCATTCACAATCGACACCGACTACTTCGACAAGAAAAGAAACAAAGAGAATCCTACCGCCGGTCCCTTTGAGAGTCCTGGAAAGGGCGACCTCAGGCTGAAAGTATGGCAAGGGAATCCCTGAACAACAGAAGCAGAACAATCTCCTGCAGGCGACGTCCCAAAGGCCGCGCCTGAGGAGTAACTTTATGCCCCACGAAGGAAAATACTATGATGACTAATCGAAGAGCGTTCTTGAAGACGATAGGACTGGCAGTAGCTACAGGAGCCATCTTGCCTGGGGCCGGGTGCAGTGCCTCAAAGGAAGCAAAACTTCCGAATGTCTTATTGGTCATGGTCGATGATCTGGGCTACGGTGACCTCTCCAGTTACGGGGGAACGGACATCAAAACGCCGCATCTGGACAAGCTGATGTCGGAGGGAATGCGTTTTAACGAGTTCTACGCAAACTGCTGTGTGTGCTCTCCCTCACGAGCGGCTTTTTTGAGTGGTAGATATCCTGAGTTTGTCGGCATTCCCGGCGTTGTAAGAACGCCCGAGCGGAGCAACTGGGGCCACCTGACTCCTGACAGTGTCATGCTGCCGAAGCTTTTTCAGAAAAATGGATACCACACTACACTCATCGGTAAATGGCACCTGGGCCTGAGGAAACCGAATCGGCCGAACCAACGCGGATTCGATGAGTTCCACGGATGGCTCGGTGATATGATGGATGACTACTGGAAGCACCGGCGGTTCGGGAGGAACTATATGCGCAAGAACGAGGAGACAATTGACCCAACTGAACACGCTACTGACCTCTTCACCCAGTGGTCAATTGCCGCACTACAGCAACGTGCCAAGTCGAAACAGCCCTGGTTCCAGTTTCTGGCGTACAACGCGCCGCATTCACCAATCCACCCACCGAAGGAGTGGCTGGTCAAGGTAAAGGCTCGCGAAAAAGGGATCACCGACGAGCGTGCCAAGATCGTGGCGCTGATCGAGCATCTGGATGATGGCATTGGCCAGGTATTGCAGGCCGTAGAAACTCTGGGGCAGCGCGACAATACAATTGTAATATTCACATCAGACAACGGCGGAGCGCTGCGCTTTGGTGCCAGCAATGGCCCGTTGAGATCGGATAAGGGTCATGTATACGAAGGCGGCCTCAAGGTGCCCACCTGCGCGAGGTGGCCCGGCCGTATCAAAGCGGGACAAACGACAGGATTCAGAGCGCTGACAATGGACATTGTTCCTACGCTCGCGGATATCTGCGGCGTTCCGATTAACCACAACATTGACGGGCGTTCATTCAAGAAACTGCTGCTTGAAGGCCGCCAGGCACAGTTTGAACATCCCGTTTATCATATGTGGCTGCAGGGCGAGACGAAAGAGTGTATGCGCCACGGGGACTGGAAGCTGGTTCGTGATCAAGCAGGCACACCCTTCGAGTTATACAATATAAAGAGGGATCCCTACGAAAAGGTGAACCTGGCAAAACAAGAATCGAAGAGGTTGAACGAAATGGTCGGGGCGCTTGAGTCACACATGAGAGAAGCAAAACGCGTTCCATGGAAGAGACCGCAAACCAGCAAATAGCATAACCAGAACATTCACGGTACGCGGACAAGCCGCGCCCGTGATGTTAGTCGTTAGAATCATGATGAAGAGGTGAAACAAAGGTTCCAGAAACCGAATTTAAGGCTGAAAACGATAATCCTTGACAGCAGTCCGTAAACGCGTATTGTTGAAGAGAACTGGCTTTTACGGCTGGGTGCGTTGCCGGGACAAACGGGAAAATCAGGCCCCAAGGGCCTGAACGGTTACGCTTAATAGGAGTCAGTGATGGCAAAAAAACATTTCCAACAACTTTTCGGTAACGGAAATTCATGGGTGGTGTTCTCTGTGACGGTTTGGCTAGCGGGGCTGACTATGATACCTGCGCTGGTATTCGGCGGCGAAGATGCCAGGAAAACACCGAATCCGGCAGGCGAAATCATACCGGCCTTGCCGCCAATCAAGCCGCTGTTTGATTTTCCCGTACGCGATACATCAATCTGCCTGGGACCAGATGGCACATACTATTTGACGGGCACCACGGGGCACCCAACCTGGTGGAAGACCAACGACGGCGTACGCGTGTGGAAATCGAAAGATCTGAAGAGATGGGATTTCCTCGGTTTAGTGTGGAGCATCGAGGAACACGGTACCTGGCAGAAGAAATCCGTGGATGGCAAACGTGCGGTCTGGGCCCCCGAAATCCATTACATAAATGGCACATTCTGGATTCCCTATTGTATGAATTACGTAGGCACAGGACTTCTCAGAAGCGCCACTGGGAAAGCTGAAGGGCCATATATAGATGTCAAGAAGGATGGGCCACTGACTGGTGAGATTGACGCATCTCTGTTTCAGGATGATGATGGCAAGGTTTACTTCGTTTACCAAAATGGCAAAATTGCACACATGAAGGATGATATGAGCGGATTGGCTGAGAAACCCCGTCTGCTGAAACCGAGCAACCATAAACATGTGGGATTTGAAGGGGCCTTCATAACAAAGATGGGCGCGAAGTATCTTCTGGTTTGCGCGGAATTCAACAAGGGGGGAAATAGCGGAACGTACGACTGTATGATTGCCAGTTCCGACAAGCTTCTCGGCCCTTATGGTGAGCGCTATCTTGCCATTCCTCACGGTGGCCATAACATGCTGTTCAAAGACGGAGAAGGAAACTGGTATTCCACATTCTTTGGCGCCGCCAAAAGACACGACAAGACCGCTCCATTTAATGAGAGGCCCGCCATACTTCGGATTGAGACCGACGAGAACGGGAGGGTCCGGCCTTTGCTGACTGAGTGAATATGTCGGCACGGTCATAGACCATCCCTCTATTGAATAGAACACTGTGCCGCCAGGCCATAGGTTGGAGAATGACTGTGAGTTCCGCGCGGCCTGGCTATAGTCGGCACGAAGGTGTACACGGCTGAATACTTCAGTGACAGCCTTGCGATAGTGGATGTAGATTCAAAAGGGCAACGCCGCCCTCGATCGCTGCTTCTGGGTCCGCAGAACCCGATGACGGCCGTTCGTAAAGGCGAGATGTTGTTTAATGATGCGACAATCTGCTTTCAACAATGGCAGAGCTGTGCAAGCTGTCATCCCGGAGGGGGCGGCTCGACGGGTTAAACTGGGACCTGGTCAATGATGGAATCGGCAAACCAAAAAACACCAAGAGTCTGCTCCTGGCGCACAAAAGCCCGCCGGCCATGATTAGGGGAATATGCGAAAATGCCGAGGCTGCCGTACGGGCAGGCTTTCAGCGCTGCGCTGGTCGCAAAAATAAAAAGACAGAAAATTCGTAATTTTTTTTGGGTTTGTGTGCGCTGTTGGCGAGGGGGATTTTATTGGACATTGAAGAAAGGTACGAAAAGAGTCTGTTCGGTCGAGCTATATATTGTACTCAAAGACAAGAGCCGATTGTTATATAGTGGCTTGTGTTATAGGGCGTTACTCAGGGCGGCGCCTGGTTGGCTAAAGAAAAAATATTCGGCCTGTCGATATGCGGTAAGTCGAGAGAAATTAAAAAGTTAAAATGAAAAGTGTAAAACCAAAGTGAAAAATGCAAAATCATAGCGTAAAACTTAAAACAAAATGAGTTTTACGTTTTTCGCTTTTGTGTTTTCAAGGATGTGTGGATATGAGTAAAAGGGAGTTGATAGACTACATTTGTGAAATCAACAGGAGTGCCAAGCCGGAATTTCTCGCCCGTTTTTCTGAAGAAGATTTGAACACTTATCTTGAGCATCTGATGGAGCTGGATCTGGAAGCATTGGCTGTTTGCTCCTGAAGGTTTGCTGTTATCGGCAGGGGACTTTAGCGCTGCAAATCTGCGTGAGAGGGGGGCTAAGGTTTTTCAACATCTTTTTCACGTTCGGGTCACTGTACGAAAGGTGCTGGCAACTGTGTCTAATCAGCGCCTACGGAGGGTGGCAGTTCGTCGATGCTGTTTTGCTTGAACTCGATTAGGATGGGCCGAAAATTATCCGGCACATAAAAGGCGAAGTCAATCCATTTTACCCTGTCGTCGAAGTCATCGCGTTTTAGTTTTATCTGGTCGGTCAAACGTTTCTTTTGTATTTGCCCCGTCGTCGTTAAGTATCCGATGGGGTAAATGTTTTTTCCTTTTCCGGCGAGCGGGTTTTCGGTGGAGGTTTGCTGTTTGCAGACTACTCGTAACTGTGAAAGTGTAAATGTACCGCCATCTACTATTGCGTCCGTTTTTCCCTCTTTTACTGCGCTTCTTTTTATTCCGACGCGGACGATAGTGAGGTTGTGGCGGCTTTTTTGCAGAGGGCTGCCGTCTGAGTCTTTTATATCTTCGGGTGCCAACCAATAGGGGGGCGTTTCCCTTATGCGCGGAACTTCTATTGCCTGGGAGCTGGTGATGATTGATACGTCGTCGCCGATTTTGTGTCGATTCAAGAAGAGCTGGTCGATGAAGCTGGGGTGGAGGACAGCAAAGCTTTTTTTGCCGCTGAAGCTGCCTCTGCTTATGATACTGAACCATCCTGTTGCAAAGCCGTCGGCGTTGAGCAAGACTTTGTCGGGCCTTTCAGCATCCGGGCTCGTCTGGTCGAAACGCTGGTAGGGGTACTTGTTTGGTAAAGGTGACATTGCAAGTGCAGTAAGCAGCAGGCCGGACAGGATAAGGCCTAAGAAGATTCCGCAGACGACGCGTCCGATACGCTCGGCGTAAAGTCCCAGATCAACCGGCCGGCGGGTTAGCAGCGCAGCGATTATCAGCAGGATACCAAAAGTTAGAACGAACAGCAGCACAAAAGAAAGCGACTGTGCCCAGGGTACGATAGAGAGGAAACGGCTGTTATCGCTGCGACTGACAAAGACATTTGCCAGGAGCTCGAAGTAGCCGAATGCAACTACGCTTGCACAAATGGTAATTATTATCGTAGCAAATGCTTTAACCAGTGTGCCTTTTAGATACTGGTAAGCAACACAGCCTAAAATGATTAACACTACAACCAAGCCGGCCATTACAATGTCTCCAGCGTTTAGTCGTTAGTTACTAACGACTATTTTTGTTCCGGTTTTTTCGTTTTTTGCTTTTTTGATGCTGCAAGTATCCTGACTATTTCGTTTATTGATGTTGTTCCGCCAATGACTCTTCTCAGAGCCTGCTCCTGGAGATACAGCATTTTAGCCCGTCTAAATTGCGTACCGATTTCCGACAGTGACTTTGCTTGTTTTATGGCGTTTCTTAACTCATCATCTATTGTGATAGTTTCGAATACGCCCGTTCTGCCGAGGAAACCTGTGCCCTGGCATTCTTCGCAGGTTATGGGTTTTCCGTGTTTCGGATACTGTAGTTTGCCGGGTCGGTAAAATGCTTTTGCTTTTTCAGCGGGGATGTTGAACTTTCTGAGGAGCTCTCTGTTCGGCCCGTATGGCTGCTTGCATTCGTCGCAAAGTTTTCTGACGAGCCGTTGGTTGCTTATGCCGAGAAGGTTCTCTGTGGCGAGTTTTCTGTCGCCGACCAATTTCATCCATTTGCCGAGCGCTCTTAAAACGTTATCTGCTTTGAGTGTAACATATACGATTTTGCCATCTTTAGCGGCTGCACAAGCGACCCGGGCTGTTTCGGCATTCTCGCAGTCGGCAATGCCGACGATGTCCAGCCCCATTCTTACTATTGCCTGCAGCTTTTTGGCGTAAGTAGTTGTGCCGGTGTCACTGAGGGTGAAGACGTTTTGAGTTATATTCGGCAGCTCGGCGGAAAGGCGTCTTTCAAGCGTGCCTATACTGTTAAGGAAGGCGTCATGATTTTGCAGCAGTGCATAAAATGTGGTTGTTACACCGGTCCTTTTAGGCCCGGTTACGATAAACAGACCTTGTTTTAGCTTGCGCATTTTATTTAGCTGTTCGTACTGCCTGGGCATCAAGCCGATATCGGTTAACCTTGCTATTTTCTGCTGCATTATTTGTTTGAGTCTGATTTGTTCTCCGGCGGTTGAGCCGGCAGTGGCCACTTCCCACTCGGTATTCTCCTTATCCTGGCGGATTTTGAACTTTCCTTTTTGCGGTTTTCGCTTTTCGTTGACATCGAGGCCGGCAAGGTTCTTTAGAAAGCGAATGAAAAATTCCATCTGGTCTCTGGGCATGGTCGGCTGTTTTAACTGTGCGCCGTCAACATAGTAATCTACATTATAGTATTCGGAGGTAGGGGAAAACATAATGCTGTTTGCCCTTCGCCAGTTAACATCGGTAAAAATCTCATAAGCCGCCTTATAGCCGAAGAAGTCGGGGGTTTGCGGTTCAGGTAAAGGCACTTCATTGTTGTTGACGGTTATAAAAAGGAAACCTTTGAGGGCGTCAAGTCTCTTTTGTTTGCTGACGAACAGGCCTTTGATGTGGTCGGCGGTCAGCACACGGTCGTAATCCATGACTCTGGCGTTGCGATGCATCACATAACCGAGGGATGTCGCTGGTACGGCTATGAGGTAGAACAATAAGCCGATGACAAAAAGAGGTATAAGCAGCCAAATGATTGCGGCGGCCGCTCCTGCGCCGAAAACAAGAGCTGTCCAGAAGACCTCTTTGGTTTCCACCGCGAGGGCGTCCTTATACACCCAGCCGACCAGGGGCAGCCAGAGGAAGAACAAAAGCAGAAAGATAATAAATTTGATTATGGATATGTAGCCGCTGTATTCGATAGAAGCCAATATTAAATCCGGCATAAGATGCTCCGTTACGAAAGGGCTGCCCTTTTGCGGCTTACTGCAAAAGGGGACCTAAATTCAACGAAATCTCACAAGATACCTTCGGCGGTAGTCCTGATTCCCTTTAGCGCCATTTTTAGCTCTTCTACGCTTGGTGCATATCTATATGCATCCTTTGGGTCGATAGAGCCGTTTTTCACGAGCTCACAAAGGTTATCTGTAAGGTCCAGCATGCCTTCCTCTCGACAGGCCCGGATAACGCTGGGCAAATCGGTTTCGCGTCCTTCGGAAATCAGTTTTCTGACAGCGGGATTTGCAAGAAGGATCTCGACGGCAGGTACTCGGTCCACCCCTTCCTTGAGGCACGGCAGCAATATCTGGCTGATGATTGCTTTAACTGCCAGACTTAAAGTCTGTCTTGTCAGGTCTCTTTCGCCCGGCGGGAACAAGTCTAAAAGCCGGTGAACGGCCTGAGAGGCATTGGCCGAGTGCATCGTTCCGAAAACAAGATGGCCGGTTTCGGAGGCCCTCATTCCAGCTATGACGGTTTTGGCGTCGCGCATTTCGCCGATGAAGACTATGTCAGGGTCCTGTCGCATTAGATATGTCAGGGCCTGCTCAAAGTCCTCTATATCGATACCGACTTCCCTTTGTGAGACGATTGCCTTTTTGTCCTTAAAGAGATACTCGATGGGGTCTTCGACTGTAACTATATGACAGGAGCGGGTGCGGTTTATGTGGTCTATCATCGATGCGATTGTAGTGGTTTTGCCGCAGCCGGTAGGACCCACTACAAGCACCAGGCCCTGGGTGTCGTCGGCTATCTTTTCCAGAATCGGCGGCAGATGCAGCTCTTCAAACGGCGGGACGTAGGCGCTGACGCGTCTTGCTGCAAGACTAATCATTCCTCTCTGGCGAAATACGTTTATTCGGAAGCGGTCTTCATCGCCGATTTCGTATGCGAAGTCCACGGTGCCGTTTTTCAGGAAAAACTCCTTCTGGGCCGGACTGAGTATCTCGAAGACGAGCTCTTCTATTCTCTCTTGAGTCATTAATTCGCCCTTAAGGTTTTTCAGTTCTCCTAAGAGGCGTAGTTTCGGCGGCTGTCCGACCTTGAGGTGCAGGTCGTTTGCCTGATTTTTGATAGCGGCCCTGAAGAACTTGTTCAACCCTGGCTCATGGTCAGAGCTTGTGTACGCAGCGATAGGTTGTTCCTCAGCCATAATTTATACCGACCTCAAAGTTTATAAACTAATTTTTCCCCGACGTCCGGGTTTATTGCCATTTGCGGGCTTAGCAGAGCATTACTTTAGTATAAGATTTGCAAAGATAGGCCCTTATATACTCATATTATAGCGATTTGCCGCGAATTGTCAAGCTTGATATTTGAACAATATTATTGATTTTCAGCACAAATCATAGATTTATTGCTTGAAGCGTCCTATAAAGATGTACAATTGGGTACAATAAGCCCATTGGACTTTTGGCGTTTTTAGCATAACCGACAGGTCTTGAAGGTAAATTGGTGGGCTGGGAAGTATTGGCAATTTTTTCGGAGGTATAAAAAATGAGAATCTCAATGGTCGTTCTTATTTGCCTGCTGTTAGTGATTCCCTGTCAGGCAGAAGTAATCGTTTGCTTTCCAATGGACTCGAACCCTAACTGGACAACCGAGGGTCAATGGGAGTTTGGTGTTCCTCAAGGGGGAGGAGGGCCACAAAGTTATGACCCTACCTCAGGTTACACGGGCGCTAATGTCTATGGCTATAATTTAGCCGGCAACTATGGAAACGACATAGCTGAGTACCGCCTGACTACCTCAGCGTTAAACTGCGGTCTGGCAGAAAATGTCACTTTGAGTTTCTGGCGGTGGCTCGGCGTTGAATCATCACTATACGACCACGCCAAGATTCAGGTTAGCAATGATGGAACAAACTGGACAGATGTGTGGGTCAATGGGGCAGGTAACCTGGCCGATTCTTCCTGGGTATACTGCGAGTATGATATTTCCGCTGTGGCGGACAGACAGCCGACGGTGTTGGTACGCTGGTGCATGGGGCCGACAGATTTTTCAAATGCCTACGCAGGATGGAACATAGACGACGTATGTCTGGATGGTGACTTATTGGATGCGCTGTTTATCTCGCCAAGTGATGCTTTCTACTCACTTGGGCCTGAGGGTGGGCCATTTGAACCTCCTTGCAAGACCTATACGCTAACCAACAATGGTGCTTCAGCATTAAACTGGGCTGCCGAAGGAACACAATCCTGGCTTGATGTTACTCCAGGCAGTGGAACATTAGCTCCCGGCGCATCCGTGCCGGTAGAAATATGTATCAACTCGACTGCCAACACGTTGACTGAAGGCAAGTATACAGATACTGTGAGCTTTACGAACACAAACTCAGGCTTTTTACACTTGATTGATATTATGCTCTATGTTGGAGACGCAGTATGCGTTCCGTTGCAGTATCCGACAATTCAAGCAGCCATTGGTGCTTCTTCCAACGGTGACACAATTATAGTGCTGGATGGGATTCATACCGGGGATGGCAACAGGGATATTGATTTCAACAACAGAGCTATAACCTTAAAGAGTGTGAACGGCCCGGAAAACTGCATCATCGACTGTGAAGAGGATGAGTGGCACCCTCATCGCGGGTTTTACTTCCATAGGGGTGAAAAC
>Ga0114919_10001361_pt1 | contig 19523 bp, 15 predicted proteins | sample BlataG_FD_88682 | JGI IMG/M metagenome (GOLD analysis project Ga0114919, IMG submission 88682) | Deep subsurface microbial communities from Black Sea to uncover new lineages of life (NeLLi) - Black_00105 metaG | ecosystem: Environmental > Aquatic > Marine > Oceanic > Sediment | place: Atlantic... | reverse complement strand
TCCTCTTGTTACCTCCAAATACTCCACGTTGATATGTTTCCCCCTCTCCCTCAGTTGCAGCAGTCACATGCCCCTCCATCTCCCTCATGATGGCCCAAATCTCATCAACTGCCACTCCTACCATTGGCCTTTCCTCCTCCTCAGGTGGAGTCATGAACCGCTCACTGATGCAATCTACTGAGGCAGCAAAACCCAAACCACTGCCCACTTCCACGTAAGGGTCAATAAACATGCCTTGGCTGGACTGATTTTCCTTGTTTTCAAAACCAAACCCATTGAATGGTGCAAAGCTGTCATCATTACTGAATGCCAGCGGGAGCACGTTGTCAGAAAACATACCATCCCCAAGCATATCACCACCACCACCACCACCACCACCACCACCACCACCACCACCACCACCACCATCACCAATCCATGGCCAGGCACCGAACATACCGCCACCATCATTATCACCACCACTCTCACCAAGGCAGGGGGCAAACATGCCGTCTCCATTATCATCCCCAAAAACTGGGGTTTGAAAGTCAAACATTGTGAAGATGAGGGAAGCAGCTCCATCTCCATGTTCCTTTACCCCCCCCCACACTGGGCTCTCCTCGTCTCTAGTTGGGAGAGTGAAGGGCTCGCCAAGCATCAAAAGAAAAGGGCGCTGCTGCTCCAGCGCACTCACGTTTTTTGACAGGTCGACGGCCATGGTGGTGTTGGAGTTGGTGTTTTCCTGGTTCAACCACCCCTTGTTGTTGTTGCTAGCCAGCGGGATGAAGCCAGATGGGAGTGGGTTCATCTCTGCTTCCTGCTGCTCCTCCATTTTGTTTTCCAGCCCGAGAGCCTCTCTCAGCATTGCTCCCTGCCGGTTCTCGGTGGAATCAGCAGCATGTACTCCCTGCTCATCATCAACAGCCTCGGCGGCGGCAGTGCCACGGCTAGCAGTGGCTTGCCTCTTGTTGTTGTTGCTGCTCTTCTTCTTATTGGTCTGTCTGGAGGGCACCCAGATGTCATCATCATCGTCGTCCACCCTGGTGATCTTCTTCTTCTTGTTGTCCTTCTTCTTGTTGTTCTCTCTGACGAGCACCCAATTGCCATCCCCATTGTCCTCGTCCCTGGTGATCTTCCTGCTGTCCTTCTTCTTCTTGTCATTCTCTTTGACGGGCAACCAATCATCAGCGTCGTTGTCGTTGCTGGGGAGAACCTCCTCCTCCTCGTTATTGCTCTCCTGCTCAATAGCCTGTCTGAGCACTGCTGCTTGTACTGCCTGCTCATCATCAACAGCCTTGGCGGCGGCAGTGCCACAGCCCGCAGTGGGTTGCCTCTTGTCGTCGTTGGTCTTGTTTGTTTTAGCCTTCTCTTTAATTGAACCCTGTCGACGCTCTTGCTGCTTCTTGACCACCCCCTGGGAAAATTTGCATTCCTTCCAATCAACTAGATCCTTGTCTATGAATCTCTGAATGCAACTATTGATGTTGGAGTAACTCCTTCTCCTTCCTTCCGGATAGCCAGGGAGACCCAGAGAGGCGACGTGTTGGCTGATTTCCTTGAGCGCAGGGCCAAGCCTGTAGTATGCCTCTAGAATAGCGGCTTCCTCTCCATCAACCCATTTCAGTTCCTTCATGGAGATGACGTCCACGTCCCAGTTACGCAACTTCATGGCTACTTGCTTGGAAGTCTTGGTGAAGTTTGAGGGTAAGGGCTCTCCCTCCTTGTCTCCAGGTGGGCGGAAGAATTCCACCAGCTGTGAGTGAATCAAATCTTTTTCTGACTTTTCACCGTCTTTGTATTCTGTATGCTGCTGCCTAAGTTCTCTTTGAATCTTCACCATCGCCTTTACTTCGTCTTTAGTCCATTCATTTTGCGTAGCCTGCATAAGTTATGAGGGAAGCATGCGTGAGATGAAGGATTGGTTCCAACCAAACACTGCAGTCAAAAATAACCATCACCTACCTTATTGCGTGTCATACTGTCCTATGTCAACCTATTTTAGAGGGGTAAACGCTGGAGTAGCTATCCACTCAGTAATCTCTGAGCGAATTATTCTCGACCGCTGTCTAGTTTCTCTGTCAATTAGCCCTACAACGAATCTATATTAGATCACGGATGTGGAATTACTAAAATGCGCTATTTATATTTCTAATTTTTAAATGGGTTGTTGGGTGGGCACCTAGTTTCAGTTGCTCAGAAATTCAAATTCAGCAGAGGGCCTCTCTCTTCTCTCAGGTCCTCTCTCTTCTCTCTCCCTTTCTCTCTCTTTCTTCATCTTCGCCCTTCTCACACCCTTCGTCCGCTGCACCAGCTTTGTCTAACCTTTCATGTTCTGGTAATTGAGTAAGAGATAGTTCACTGTAAACAGGATTGGATAGTTGATTTGTTTTATAGATCTTTGGACCGATTTGATCATCCACAATGAGTGATGACGACGAACTAGCGCCAGTTGCAGTGCCCTTGGATGCTCAGAGCAACCATAACGATATTGAAAACACGTCACTATCAACAGAATTCAACCAGAGTGTTGCTGTGACTGCAAACAATGTCCACAATGATTCCCCACCGCCCGTCCCAGTCACCCTCATCACCGGCCATCTCGGCTCTGGCAAAACCACCCTTGTCAATTACATTCTCACCGCCAAGCACGGCTACAGATGCGCCGTCCTGCTTAATGAAATCGGTGACAGCGCCGACATAGAAAAAGCTCTCATCAAAGAACCAGAAGAAGGCACCGCCGCCCCCCTCGCCGACTGGATCCAGCTTGAAAACGGCTGCATCTGTTGCTCTGTCAAAAACGACATGGTCAAGGCTTTGGAGTCTCTTTTACAGCAACGCCAGCAGTTTGACTACATTCTGATAGAAACTACGGGACTAGCTAATCCTGGTCCAGTGGCTGCTGCTCTTTGGACCGACCCAAACTTGGAAGCTGGTGTGTGCCTGGACAGCATCGTCACTGTGGTGGACGCCAAACACATTCGGAAGCAGTTGGATGACCCCAGGCCTGATGGAGCTGTTAATGAGGCTCAGCAACAAGTTGCTTTTGCTGATATTATTATATTAAATAAAATAGATCTTCTTCTTTGTAATAGCAATACTAGAAGTGGCGAGAAAGAAGTAGAAGAGGTGAAGGAATGTGTGAGGTCGATCAATTCCGAGGTGGACATTGTGAAATGCACGAAATGCAAGATAGATCTAGGAAGGATATTGAATACAGGATTGTATTCTAAAGACGCAGACAAAGCATTATTAACAGTTGATAATATCGTGAAAGAAGAAGAAGGAGCAGGAGCAGGAGCAGCAGGAGGAGGAGGAGGAATATCTACTGATACTGCTACTGACAACCATCACCATGATAATAGGAATGATGAGTGTGGTCCTGATTGCAGTGATCATTCCCATCATCACCATCACCATGATAACAACAGTACCAGATCTCATCATTCACATCAAATAGGAACCATCACACTCTACATAGATGGACACCATGCATTCGACATGACCAAGTTGCGTCATTGGCTTGATGAACTGCTTTGGGAGCAACAAGATACCACTGCTGGTACTAACACCACTCTACCGCCTGAGATATTCCGTATAAAAGGGCTAGTATATATCCAAGGGAATGTTCACCAATACATAGTACAAGCAGTACATGAGCTCTATGACATAGTACAAGGCAAGGCATGGATCAATAGTGGAGGGAGGAGGAGATCTAAGTTTGTGTTTATAGGAAGAAGGTTAAATAGGGAGGAATTATTGGCTGGATTGATGACTGCAGCTATTATTAGTGATGTGTAAGGTATGTTTACAAATCTTACTTATAAAAAAAAAACCAATCTCAATCGTCATCATTTAAAAATTCAACAACATTTGTTTTCAAAACAATGATCACATCTCTCCTATCTTCTTCCTCATCAACTCAAAATCACAACAAAAGAAGACTCCCTCCTTCTTCCTATTCCTTGCCTCCATTCTTATTCATCTACAATCCCTGTGTCTTATGTCTCAACACAACATAAATCCCTAATCTCAGAGCAATAAAGAAAGCCAACAACACCATCCCATCTCTAATCGCATCCCCCCTACTACTAGGATCCTGATTCAGCCCCAGAGCAGTCTGAATATCCTCTACTGGAGTGCAATTAGGATCAGTCTCTGGATTGTCTGGGTTAGTCAATGCACATGTTTCTGAGATGGGGTCAACACAGCTATATATCTGTCGATCTCCACCCTCAAATTCAATGTACAACATCAAACCAAGGGCGTAATAGACGTATGAAAGGTAACGCATCCAGCCAATCCAGTCTGCAATGTCGGTGACAAAGAATCCACCAGTGAGAACAATGATGAGTAGAGTGACTGAAGCAATGGTTTGTGCAGTTTTAGGGTTCATAACTGCTGCTCCAAGGAGGAGACCGATGCCTTGTGCGACAAGTACGCTGAGGATAACGGTACCATACATGGCAAAGAAGGCAGCTGCATTTGCACGCAGTCCTCCCATCCAGTAGACTATGATAAAGAAGAGAGTAGGAAGACTGAGGTCCATAGGAAGATCGCTCAACATTCGAGCAATATAAAATGCAGACAGACGGTACATTCCCGAAGCTCTCTCCTTCAACATCATCTTGAATTCGGATGGGAAGGTGAACAGCGCTAGAAAGGCAGCTCTGAAACTGAGCATTAACAAGATAAAAAAAACAAGGCCTACAGTGTTGTTGGCTGCTAAGACGGTGTTGTCTCCTGCCTTTTGAAGCCAGAAGAGGCCAGCAAGAATGGCAATCGTGAGAATTTGGAAGAAATCTTGGGTGGAGAGGACTTCAAATCTTCTGGTTCTTAGAGATCTTTGGAAGAGGATGGCAATCTGTTCAGAAAAGGATGCTCCCCATCTAGTGTCCTTTTGTATGTCTTCAGTAGGAGCAGAAGCATTTGCAGTAGTAGAGGCGGTGTTTTTGCGAGAAGAAGATGGATTGCCCTTTCTTGATCGACGTGCATCAATCACACCATTACCAGCACCGTCAGTACCACTATCATTATTATCACCAAGAGCATTCAAAGTAGTGCCAGAATGAACAATAGGCAACATACCCATAACCTTCTTAAAACTCTTCCTCACACCACCGCCATCATGATCAAGAGTAGGGTTTGCTGCCATACCGCCTTGCTTCTTTGTTGGAGGAGCAAGCCCCTTTTCCACTGCCTTTCTTGCATTGACTACATCACCGCTACCTCCACTATCATCTTCTCCTCTACTACTCTGATTACCATCATCGTTATCATCATAGCCAGACGGGTCCTCAGCCAGAAACATCTCACTACACTGCACTAAAAACTGACGAGAATCTTCACCTCCTCTCTCTCCACCGATTGAAACATCCCCCGATGCCAAATCCAGCAGAAAATCAGCAGCATTCACTCTATATGGCAAAGTGTATCCAAGTAAGTTGAAGAACTCAATAGCTTGCTGGGCTGCGCCGTAATAGAGGACATGCCCCTGACTGAGCAACAAGAGTCTGTCGAGTTGTTGGTAGAGACGGCTGCTGGGCTGATGGATAGTGGTGGCAATGGAACGGCCTCCAGATGCCAAGTGGCCGAGGAGCTGGAGGAGATGCATGGCTGTAGTGCTGTCGAGGCCGCTAGTTGGTTCGTCCAAGAATATCAAGGAAGGATTAATGAGCAGCTGTATTGGAGTAGTAATAGGGGGTGGTAGTTAGTAGTCATTTGAAAAAATATGGGACAGAAAGACACATATCAAAACACACTAAAAAAGTAACCTACCTCGTGAGCCACAGAAGTTCTCTTACGTTCCCCACCACTCACTCCCTTTCTAAAAAACCCGCCAATAATAGTATCCTTGCAAGTACTCAACCCCAACGCCTGAATAACAGTCTCCACTCTCTGTTTCTTCTCTGCCTTAGTCATACTGCTGGGCAACCTCAATTTAGCTGCATACAGCAAGGTCTCATGTACAGTGAGAGCTTCGTAAAGGAGGTCATCTTGAGAAACAAACCCTACTTGCCGTTTGAGTTTTTTAGTTAGAGGGCTGTCGTTGTAGGTGATGCTGCCATTGACCTTCATCAGTTTCTGGGCCCTGTTGCCCATGATGGTGAGGAGAGTGGTCTTGCCGGAGCCACTTGGGCCCATGAGAGCGAGAACTTCTCCTGGGTGGACTGTGCAGCTGACATTGTACAGGACTTGTCTCAATTTAGGAGTCTGAGCTGGAATTGCGGTGGTGGTGGAGAGAGGAGGTGTAGCACCATTGCCACCATCAGTCCCATTGCCTTGCTCCACATCATTGGTTTCAGCAGCTCCCTTGTAATCAGCCTTCTTCTTCTTCTGCTTCTTCATTGCAATAAGTTTACCAGGAGCAGTAAGTGGGTTGAGTTGGCTCAAGAATGACTTTTGTTGGAATAGAATAGGAACGTATGCATTGATAGCTTCCACGTCGACGGTGATCCGCTTCTTGACAGGAATAGGCTTGATTTCACTGAGATCAGTCGTTGTAGCTCCAATTTGAAGCTTTGGACGGTTATTTTCATCGCTTGGATCAGGTAGAGATGCTTTCCTAAAAGTTTCTGAAGGAGCAGGAGGGTATGTATGACGCTGTTGTTGTTGGTAGTCAAAAGATTGGCCTCGTTGGGAAGAGCTGACAGAGGCACTCCTTGCCTCAACCTCATAACCTCCTGATGAGAATCTCTCCATTATCTGATTGATTGATATGCTAATAAGAATATATTTAAAATGTTTAAAAGACAAAAAATCGAATTCTATGGTTTAAAAAAAGGGTTTATGTTATCACAGGAAGCTGCCTCGAAGGTACCCAAACACCAGAAGCCGCCCTTCTTCTCTTAATTCTCTACTTTTACCTTCTCCTCTTCCCACCACTTTTCTTAGCCCTCTTCTCAGCAGCCTTCATCCCTCTCCTATCCTTCTTCAACCTCGCATCCAAAGGAGGTCCCTTCTTCTTGTACTGATCACTCCTACTACTACTTTTCTTCCCCTTACCTTTGCCACCCTTCCCTCCGCTCTTTGCTGCAGCATACAGCTTCTCAATGTCCCTCATCTTTGACTTCATAGGCACATCGTCCTGATTAGCAATAGCTTCAGCCTTCTGTCTTGCAGTATTCAATCTCATTGTCAGCTTGTTTCTCTTCCTGGCCTTGGCTTCTGCTACTTTTTTAATTGGTCTAGCGTCGATGGCTTTCAGGGCAGCTTTGGCTTCAGCATATTCACTTCCACTGATTTGAGGGATAGGACACATGTACTTCTTTTCATCTTCTTCGAACCATTTAGGCAATCCTTCATCATGAAAAGCATACCTATTGTAGGCTGCTTCAATAATGCTATCTTTAGCCTTCTTATGGAGCATTTTTTTGGCTAGAGCCATTACTTCAGCCTTGGCATTGTCGTCGAGAGTTTCAAACTCGTCTTCGCTGTCGTCACTTTCGCCGTCGCTGCTATCATCATCGTTGCTTGGTGCTAGTGGCACAACTTCAAATCCTTCTCCTTCTCCTCCTTTACCACTCCCATTAAGAGCAGCACCACCATTACCAGTGAGCTTTCTACCATGAACACTATCATTCTTCTTCTTTCCTCCATACAATTCTCCTTCACTCACTTCAGAATCAGAACCATCATCTCCCTTTTCTTGATCCTTTTCTTCTTCCTCTTCTTCTGACTCTGATTGGGCACCACCCTTTTCAACGACCTTCTTCCTTTCCTTCCTCTCCATCATCGCCTTCCTCTTCTTCTTACCCCCACCCCCACCCCCACCACCTCTCCTATCATCTTCCTCGTCCTCATCACTCTCTAAATCGTCATCTTCAAACAGATCCTGATCAAACCATTGAGCAGCTGCTACTTTACCAGATGCAGCCACACCCACCTTCTTATCACTCAGACTCACAACCAACCCACCATCCTCTTCCATATCATCATCGTCTTCTTCACTATTATCATCGAGATCAACCATCTCCTCCTCCTCATCTTCATCATCAGAGGTGAGATCACCCTGATCACCCAACCTCCTCCTCCTCCTCTTCAATTTAGCAAGCGCAGTACCATCAGCCTGTCCTTTAGCTACTTGCCTGTACTTCCATGTATTGTAACTTTCTTCTAGATAATCGTCCATCATTGCCTCGTATCTCAACTTCTCTTCATCTGAATCAATATCACTATTATCATCACCTCCCATACCACCACCTCTTTTGTTATCATCACCATCACCGTCGCTATCGCTGTCAGTGGAGGGAAGGTCAGCGTCGTCGGTAATAGTATCAACCTTGCGTTTAACCTTGATAGTAGACAGACTAAACAGACTCTCCAGCCCATTATCTTCACCAATACCTTCAGCTTGACTCATCTGAGCTGATCTCACTTTAGATTTCAATTTGAGTTCACGGCGTTTCTTCTTTTCTTTTTTGCGACGGTGTTCCAGACGATCCTTGATTTCGCTCATTTCTCTGAGCAATTTCTCCTCTGGATCTTCCTCCTCCTTATCATCATCTTCATCGACATCTTCACCCTTCTCCTTCCTCTCTTTTTTATGCCCCCCAGCAGCAACAGCAGCAGTAACAGCACTTGTTTTACCAAGGCTCTTCTCCAATTCCTTCTTCACAGACATCCTCCATTTTAGTATCTGCTTGAACTCTGTCCTGCCCAGGACTTGAAGATCTTCACACAAGATCTTGATTTCATCAGTTGTTGATGGGTGCTTTTTGATAAAGTCAATGCATGTTTTGTGCGTTTCTTCATCTTCAGCCTCAGCCACTTCACCTGCAGAAAAAATGGTAGCGGAAAAATAATAAGGAATCGGGTTTATGTGTGAGCAAACAACGGAGGAATGGAGAAAATACTGGTCCCTCTCAAAGGGAAACAAGAAGAAAATATTAAAAAAGGCGGTCAAGGTTGAAGAAGTTTTTCTCTACAGTTGCAAAAAGAGTATGTTGACTCTCTTGCATCAAGCCTGTTGAGTTTGATATATTTTTAGGACATCACTCCGCCTAGATAAGAATATTCATCACTATAAGGAAAAGAGAATTCATAATATTCAGTACTCTAATTATTAGTAGTAAACAACATACCTTTTGAAGCAATAGGAGATCCATCTAATTTAATAGTAGTATAATTCCCCAGCATTTCAATAGGCCTGTCTCCCAATACGAAAGCAACACCATCCAGCGGTTTATGTCCTGACGACAGCCCCTCCTCGTACCCTTCCCTATTCCTCTTCTGTTTGACCTTGGCTCTGATAAGCGCATCCGGTCCCGCGACTTTAGGTGGCTCCTCTACTTCTTTGAACAGATGTTTAGGGTCTAGCAGTCTTGGATCGATCTTGGAAGGAGCTTTGTAGCCCTGACAGACGACGAAGATCTCAGCAGAAGCATTACGTGAGGCGGCTGGTTTTGTGGCTTCTACTTTGGTGAATAGCTGTTTAAAGGCATAGATAAGGGCAGAGTAGTCTTTGGATCTGAAGACTTTGGTGATGAAGATGCCCTTGGGAGCCAGGACGTCAGTGGCTAGTCTCAGAGCTTCAAGGGTAAGGGCGGATTGTGTGTAGGCTTCACTGGTCCAAGCGCCACCGACGTTTGGAGCACCATCGCACAAGACAACATCGACAAGGGCATTGTTGGCCTCTCTGCGGATAGCAGCTCTGCATTGAGTGGTGGTAATGTCTCCTATGAGGGTTTTGACTCCCCTGATGGGTTTGATGGGGACAAGGTCGACGGCAATGATGAGGCTGCCGACGGGCATGTTCTTGACGGCGACTTGACACCAACCTCCTGGAGCAGCACAGAGATCGACCATAGTTCTACATCTAGAGAGGAAGTCATACTTGCGATTGAGCTGGATGAGCTTGAATGCAGCACGGGAACGGTACCTGTAGAAGGAAGAGAGTTGTCAGCATGCATGCTGTAATAATAATCTGGATACAGAATGCACACATTGCCTTCTTTGCTGCACTGGAATAGTTCATGTTATCCAGTACAATCATAGTGCAATAATAACTTCAAAAGGTTTTCACAACTTACCCTTGTTCTTTTGCTAAATAATAAAATTTATCAAGACGGGCCTTTGACTTTTGCTTTTTCGCACCCATCTTGCAACTTCTATACGTAAATTCAAATCTAAGCTTAAATTGTAACTTATACTCCTAATTCGACAATCTCAAATTTATTCCATTCGGCTTCCAGTGGCGGCACAAAACACCTCCCTCTCACACGAGTCTCTCTCTCTCTGCATTCACTCACACAGTATTATCATCTCCACCATACTTACTATTTAGTCTCATACCCATCTGGATTTTGACTGGCCCACTTCCATTGATCAGCACACATCTCCTTTACTGTCAGTTTAGTCTTCCAATTCAACTCCTTCTCAGCTGTCTCAGTCGCAGCCCACACCGCCTCTGCATCACCAGGCCTCCTCTCAGTCAGCTCCAAGTTGACTTTCAGCCCACTGGCCTCTTCAAAAGCTTTAACCATCTCCAGCACAGTAGTTCCAGTACCAGTTCCCAAGTTATAAGACACGCATCCAAGTTCTGGGCAATCGGCAATCTTTTTCACTGCAGCGACGTGTCCATCTGCCAGATCCATTACATGAATGTAATCACGCACACATGTGCCATCCCTGGTGGGGTAATCAGTGCCATACACCTTCAACACAGGACGATGACCCAGTGCAACAGCTTGCACCCAAGGCATCAGATTGTTCAGCATCACTTGATGCTCTCCAATACGACCAGATGGATGGGCTCCAACTGGGTTGAAATAACGCAGCAGGATAATGTTCCACGAGGGATCAGAGATTGCCAAATCACGGAAAATGTCCTCGATGATCAGCTTGGTACGGCCATAAGGAGAAACTGCTTTAAGAGGGTGTTTCTCATCAATAGGAACGTATTGAGGGTTTCCATACACAGTGCAACTGGAGGAGAAGACCATGTTCTTGCAACCGTGGTCTTTCATGACCTTGCACAGGTTGATGGTGCCCAGGACATTGTGATCATAATATGTTAGAGGATTTTCCACACTTTCGTTGACATACTTGCGTCCTGCAAAATGGATGACAGAGTCAAACTTGGCGGTGGAGAATGCCTGGTTGAGTTGGTCTTTGAAGCGGAGGTCACAGTTGATGAAGGTGAGGTTGTCGGCCTTGTCTTCGGCCAGTTCTTTGACTCTCTTGACGGCTTCTTCAAATGAATTGTCGAGATTGTCGACAACGGTGACTTTGTAGCCTTTTTTAAGTAATACAAGGACTGTGTGGGAGCCGATGAAACCTGTGTGTATATGGGTGGGTGGGGGGAGGCTGGTTGGGTGAGTAGGTAGTGAAAAAGGGAGGGAGGGCGGCTGTGTCTCTCTCTGAAGGGGCGGTAGAGGAGTTCCGATTGCCCGGCAGTTGTGCACACCACATCGGAATATGCACGATGGGACCATCAACGCGTAAGAAGACAACACGAAGAATGTAATGGCGTACCTGCTCCACCAGTAACAAAGATATTGCCTGCCATTGTTTTGATCGAAAGCAGTGATTGAAGTAAGGGGTGCCTAGGATGGCTTTAATTTATAAGGGGAAGATACGTGATATCGATCCAACTTTAACGATTGGAAATGAACGTTGAACTGACCTTGATGATCTATTGAAGATGAATCCAAGAGCTTCTCAACGACTCCGCTGATCCAGGCTGGCCTCTGCTCTGGCTCAACTTGAGGAGCACAGATTTCCATTTGCTCCATGAATTTCAAGTGATTAGCTGAGATGCTATTGTCAGTTGTGACATCTAGGAGGCGTGCAATCTAGAACAAAATTGGACAGCATAAATTGTATGACATTTGTTTTTTAAAGGATCAGACGTCGACTCCGAGAGCGGTGGACGGGCGCAGAGTGCAGTTGAATACTTCTTCCAACACGTTCTCACGTGTCACTGCATTTAAATGTTTGATAGCAAATCTACAAGTCAATATCAACAGAATACGCCGTGATTTGAAGGCTTAGCTTCAACAAAAACCTACCCATAATATAACATAATAATAATTTGAAATCTCTAATTTACAGGAGATCTGTAGATAAAATTAATCATGCACTGCATTTAACCATTAACAATGACAAGTATCCCACATTTCATATTTCTGGTCATATACTTGCTGTTTGCAACACTAGCATTTGCCGAATTCGGTGAAAACGAACACAAGCTGTTTTCTCTGGACGTCGACTTCGATGACGACGAATCCAAGCAATTCCTCTCAGTCAGAGCTGCAGAAGAACATCAACTAGCCGTTCTTGCCGGTGTCAGTCGTCCTCTTTTCGGCGAAGATTTGGGCCCACTTTTCGAACCAGAAGAACAAGCAACAACCAAACTCTTCATCGGCTCCATTCAGGGCAGCCCCATTAAGGACATCCCAGTAGAAACCCATGAAGAACAAGCCAAACTAATGGAAGCCAACAGAGCACATGGCGTAGTTTCAGATGACATCTCAATAAGAGAGCCTCCTCCTCCCGACCAACAAGCCGCCACCACCACCACCTCTACCGACCATGACAATGCCGACACAACCATGGCTAAGGGAACTCCTCAAGCCCCTCTAACCACCTTCCCACCACCTCCTCAGCCAGAAGTCAACCCAATTCAGGCAGCCCTAGACAGCCAGGCAGCCATACTGGGTCAAAAGACTAGCAAAGAAGCTCAGCATGTAGCCGCTCAATTAGCAGCCAGGCAGCCTCCTGTCCCTGATCTCCCCTCCACCTCTGGTCTAGATCCCTTGACTGAAGCTGCAGCTACTGGTATGACTGGAGGAATAGATGGTACTAATAGCACTGCTACTGTACGCCCGTTACAAATAGATCCCAATAATGACGTGATTGCCAAGCTGGCTCATCCTCAAATCGGGGAAGATACACCAACAACTGGAGGAGGAGGAGGAGGAGGAGGGGCTACTCCACAACAACAAGAGCCTCAGTTAGTCACCACCACCACTTCACCAACACCAACAACTCCCCAAGCTAATAATGATAATAATAGTAACATTGCCGAGGCCAACAAGCAGGCAAGAGAAGCAGCAGCCTTCATCCTAGCCTTGGAAAGAGACAGGGAGCTCGATCGACCCCTTGATGCCACCATCACCCGACGCATGCTCCGCGATTCAGAACACATCTACGACAATGAAGAAGATGGGTATCCAGAGCCACAATTATTCATAAGGGACAGACCCAATGCCAGACCACTGACTATCTGGACCCCAGATGACCCTCTCCCCCGAGATGTGCTGCACAAACGCCCAGCAGAGGTGTGGTTGTATTCCCTGTTGGCAGCTGATTTTGGTGGTGTGGAGTTGTTGCCTCATTTCTTGGAGCATTATGCCAGATTGGGTGTTAAGACTGAGAGGATGTTGTTTATAGTTAATTACAACCCTAAGACTGCTAGTGATAGTAGTAGTGATCAAAATTCATCTTCTTCTCCATTGCAGCAATTGACAGCAATATTAGATGCCTGGGGAGCAGACTATAGAGTGTGGCTGGGTCAATACAGCGCAGATGCTCACCTAAAATATAAGCTGGAAGTGCTGCAGAGAGTCCCTGTCAGAGACTGGATCATTATCACCGACAGCGATGAGTTTCATGACTATGGTGGTATGACTGCCCCACAGTTTCTTGAAATATGCACCAGGCGTGGATATAACTGGGTCAAAGGCTACTTTGTTGACCGAGTTGCTGAAGATGGAAGGCTCACCCAAATACAGGCCTCCCCAGCTATATGGCTGCAGTATCCATTCAAATGCGATGTTGCCAGGCGACTGGCACATGGGGATCCATCCAAGATTACAGCATTCAGAGGGTTTTTGAGGTCAGGGGTGGGCAACCATGGAATTATTCCCCCAGAAGTGGCCGAAGAGTACTTTGGTCCTGCTGCTCCTGGGGAAGAGAGTCCTCGATATGGGCTGTGTGGAGCAGAGGATTTGTTTCCGATGACCCCTTATAGCAAGTTTTGGATGTTTTACAAGGGGGAGGATGTGACTGGTAATTCATTCTTGTGGGTGCCCAAGGAAGCAGAGTTCAAGGTATGTATGCATTATTGTTGTTGTTGTTGTTGTTGTTGTTTTGGCTCAGCACCTATTTCTCCTCTTTGTGTTTTGATGTCTTCATCGCCCCAACTGAACCAACCAACCAACATCCACCCTCTCTTCTTCTCTCTTTTCCCTTCCACAACCCCCCCTCCCCTCCTCTTTTCCAAATAAACACACATAAAAAAAAACACAGGTACATGTCAATCATTTCAAATGGCACGCTGGGGTAGAACGCAGTGTAGCTGATAGACTCCGTCACTACAAAGGAGAAGACGAGCCATGTGGTCAAGAACCAGGCCAACCTCGATTCAAATTCTGGAAGGAAAGCGAGCGACTGATGGATGGAGTCGTCAAGCAAGGCGGCATCGATGTGACACAGTCTTCATTGAAATGTGCAAGAGCTGATAATCCAGCAAAGCTGCCTATTCCTCATGAAGCTAGTGTGAGGTTGAGGAGAGTGAGGGAGTTGGCAGTGGTTCCTGCTGCTGCTGCTGCTGCTGCTGCTGCTGTTATTATTAGTAATAATAGTAGCAGTAGTGGTGGAGTGAATACCTTAGAATGACAAAAAAACATGCCTGCCTACTTTTATATTTTGATTTATTTATTCATTTATTGCTACTACTGTACCATGCATTCAGGCGAGTATCTAACTTTGCGTATACCAACCGACCTTGTTATTACAAACTACGTCTCATCAATATCGTCATCGTAGATGGGTTCAAAAGGGAAATCCCCCCTTCTCTGTAACCAATTATCTTCCAACCATCTACATCCTTTACCACCTTCTACTACATGCATTGTGTATGCATATCTAGAATGGGGAGAAGTATTGGCCTTACTCATATGAAGGTTCTGTCCATGTAGTAGTACCAGACTGCCAGCTGGTACTTGTACCGGTACGAAATCGTCTATAGTATAGCCTTGTATTGCCTCTCCTATGAATTCTATAGATACATTCTCATTCTGATTTTGATTATTAGGTGTGATAGTACCATTAGCATTATCTTTGTTTCTTCTGACCATTCTTCTTGAGGTGGGCATGGTGACGTGAGATCCGGGGAGAGTCCACAAACAGCTGTTTTCCGTATTAGCATCCTCCAATGCAAGCCATAGTCCCACGACGGATAATGGCTCTGTAGTGAGGAAAGTAGCATCCTGGTGAGGTACTACTTCTCCACCAATGTCTGGTTGCTTGAAGATGAGCATTGATTGGACTGGGAGGGGACGAGAGAAGCCGAGGGATCTTAGGAGGGAGTGAAACTTGGTGGAGCGGGAGAAGGATCTGTAGACTGGGTCCAAGTCGTGCAAAGCGTGACCTATTTTGTTGATGGATTTCTCCTTGGGTTTGAGGAGGTTGCCATGTGGGTCGCGGGCTTTTTCTTCCCAGAAATAGCCGATGGAAGAGGCACTGTCTAAAAAGTAGGTGTCCGAAGTCTTCTTCTGGTCGGTGGTGGAGAAGACCGAATTGAGGATGGATGGGTCGAAACAAGTGAGGAGATTATCTGCTTGAGATCTGAGAGCTGCTATTTCTTCTGGGCTTGCGAATTGCGGTATCACTAGGTAGCCATCCCTTTGGAAATCGTTAATCTGATCTTGAGATAACATTTTCCCTTGCTCTGGTATCCCTCAGGTGCAATGTTAAGAGATACTATATCTGTACAACATGCAGTTTATATGAACGTATATATGTCGAGTAAAGTGGAATGCATGTTGAAACATATCAGCTCCACCAAGAGAATCACGTCACCGACTTTGAATTATTGGTGACTGGGGTTCCAATCCCACAAGGTTCCAGCATTAATTCCGGGTCAATTTTCAAATCTGTCAAGGGATAAGGCAGTACGGCAATCACGTATATGATATGTATGTGTTAATAGCCATGGTAATCTAGGGAAGCTAGTGCAAACACAGTGTACTCCAGTACATAGGTCAGCTGCAGTCATACTCGACTATACCCTCTAAACTTTTGCAAGCCAATTTTATCACTGCCTTTGTAGGCGACCACTTAATACAATATCTGTATCTGTATCTAGAGGAGACGTGGGAATACCATTTTGTCTTGTTCCCATCTGATCTTACATCTTTGTCATCCCTCTTTCCTGTCTGGTGCCAGAAAGTTGCAAGAAGTTTGGCAACACATTTTCCCCCATCATCGTCCATCCCTCTACTCCTTTTTCATGCAATCAAAAATGTTGTGGGCACCATTTCAATTGTATAATTCCACACATCCAAGAAAGATACAGTCAAGGTCTTTTAACACACTTGTATAACGAAAATGAGTGAAGGTATGACGTCTTCTGACAGTGAAATGGAAGATGTAGAGATCAACGAGGAAGATGCACTCGCTATCATGAATCTAGAGAAGCAACTTGAAGACAATCCTAGCAATTACGACGCTCATGTTCAGGTAACACTACCCAGCCCGCTTCCCCTCTCCAAAAACAATAAATAAATCTTCCACACCGTCCATCGTCAAAACACACACTCACCCTTCTCCCTCTCCTTCCTCCTTCCTCCTATCCAACACTATAGCTCATATATAAACTACGTAGCATCCCTTCCCTCAAGAGCCGTCTAGAAGAAGCCCGACAGGCCATGCACAAAGAATGCCCTCTTCCAGAACAAATGTGGCTAGATTGGATTACCGATGTCGAGGCAGCAGCAGCAACTCACGGCAACGATAATGATAGTGGCACTGATGCAGCCATTGTCCCAGCACTCACCCCTATCTTAGCAAAAGCAGTTAGTGACTACCTATCTATCCCACTATGGATAAAATATATCGAAATAGCAGCAATCAGAGATGCAGGCCTCTCTTTATCACCGTCTCATTGTTGCCCTGATTTCTACCGAAAACAGAGAACACTGTGCGAGAGAGCGGTGGCAGTGGCAGGCCTCCATTGGACAGAAGGGTGGAAAGTATGGGATGCATATCGTATATTTGAGACATCGATACTAGAAACACTAGACGAGGCAATTGATGATACTACTAATGCTATTAAGACAGAGCAAGTTACACAGTGGAAGGAGGAACAAGAAGGAATTGTCAGACAGCTGTACCACCGCCAGCTTTCTCTTCCCCATGACAACCTTGCAGCCACCCTACAATCCTACTGTGAATGGGAAATGGAACGTAATGATCAATGGAGCCTTCCCCATGAAGTCAAGTCTTTATATGAAAAGACACTTAAGCATACAGAGCTTAGAAGACCGTATGAAGATTCCATCACTCAGGCTACTGGTCCAGATGAGCGGCTGCTTGCTGCATATCTGTCTTATATTAAAGTAGAAGAAAGCAACCTCATAAATACTGCTACTACTACTACTACTACTACTACTACTACTACTACTACTACTACTTCTTCTTCTTCTAGTGATGAAGCGGGTATATCTAGGGTGTGTATGTTGTATGAAAGAGCAGTGGCAGTATTCCCTGTCACACATCACCTTTGGTTGAGCTATGCTCGCTTCTTAGAATATACCACCACCACTAGTACTAACAAAATAGCTATTGTCAATATATATCGGAGAGCGGTGAGGAATTGTCCCTGGGTGGGTCAGTTGTGGAGCAGGCTTGTGAGAGCAGAAGAAAGAGGAGGAGGAGGAAGAGGTGATGGCAGCAATAGGTTACCATTATCATCATCTCGAGTACCAATAGAGGAGGAGGAGGAGTATTATAAGAAATTGTTTGAAAAAGCCTTGACCTCCAGTATTCAGGGTATAAGCATTTATAGGGAAGGAAGTGAAGGGTGTATTGATGTGGTGATTGCATGTCTAGAATTCATCAGAAGAAGAGGAGGAGGAGGAGGTATGTGGGGTGGTTTGCCTGTTGAGGGTGCCATGAGGAAGTATGCATGTGAAGCAGCTCAGTTGTTGTCGCAGTATTGCCCAGAGGAGTGTGATTGCAATGGACGGATTGCAAGTATGTTGACAGCTGTGGAAAATATGGAGGAGAATAGTAAGGGTAATGGTGGTAAGAATAAGAGTGGCGGTCCATCGCCTCAAGCATTGGAAGCAAGAGAGAAGCTGCTGAAAACTGCAGTTGCCAAGCAAGGAGCCTCTTGGTTGGCTTTCATCAATCAAGATAAGAGAAAAGCTGCTGCTGCTGCTGCTGCTGGAGGTGGAGGTGGAACATCATCACTAGCAGCTGTTAGAGCATTGTTTGAAAGAGCAGTGAACCGACTGAGATTAGGAGGAGGGTACGGTTTGAAGCAAGTATGCAGAGCATGGCTGCAATTTGAGCAAGAATATGGGGGTGTAGAAGATAATTTTGCTGCTTGTTTAAAAGTAGATCCGATATTGGTGGAGATTGCGGGGGCTGAAGCTGCTGCTCAGGCCAGTGCTCAGATGACTGCGAGTGCTCATGCTGCAGTGGCGGCAGCGGCGGCTCATGCTCCTCCAGCTAGACCAGCACGACCAGCTGGTGGTGATAGAGATAATGCTAGAGGTGGTAGAAGCGGTGGTAGAGGTGGGGCTGGTGGTGGTAGAGGTGGTGGTAGAGATAGGGACAGCAAAGGCAGAGGCAAGAAACGCCAGACAACAACAGGTAGTGATGGTAATAATGGTGATAAATGCGGCGATGCTCCTCCACCAGCAAAAAGATCAAAACCAGACAGTGATGATGTTCATGGTAGTAAGGATAAAGGCAAGGAGAAGAAGATGCCACCACCACCAAACGAACAACAGCAACAGCAGAAAGACAACAAAGAAAGGCCAAAACAAAAAGAGGATGCTTCAAGTGCACCTCCACCACCAAAACAACAACAACAACAGCAACAGTCAAAGTCTGCTCCCCCGGACACAACATCAGCACCACCAACAACAGCATTTGTGAAACATTTATGGGAGGAAGCCACCCACGACAACCTCAAAGAAATCTTTGAACCATACGGCTCCATTGCACTCATCAAACTCAACAGAAATCCCATCACAGGTAAACACAAGGGATACGCTTATGTGAAGTATGAAACTGAAGATGCAATGAAAGCTGCTTGTGAAGGGTTGGATGGTAAAGAAGTACACGGAAAGCACATCTTTGTGGCTCCTTCTAACCCTCCTTCTATAGCAAGGGCAGCATACGGAGGTAGTGGTGGTGGTAGAGGTGGCGGTGGTAGAGGAGGAGGGTTGGGAGGGAGGGGTGCTGGACCAAGTGATAGAGCTCATGTGAAACTGGAGGTGGGTGGAGTAAAACCAACATCCTTCCTACCCAGATCTGTGGCTACACGTCCAACTGATAAGAATAACAATGGTGGAGGAGCTCCAAAGAGTAATGAAGAGTTTCGGAATATGTTATTTGCTCAGAAGTAACAAGGTGTTTAGGATGGTGTAAATAGTTTTGGTTTCTCTTGACATATACACTCATATATGTACACAATCTTGTATCTTGATACCATTTTCCCTTTTTTTTTTTTTTTTATTATTTATATCTCCTTCCCCCCCCCCCCCCCCGCCCCCCCCTCTCTCTTTTTACCTATTTCATTTCCCCAC
>Ga0114919_10001360_pt1 | contig 19531 bp, 17 predicted proteins | sample BlataG_FD_88682 | JGI IMG/M metagenome (GOLD analysis project Ga0114919, IMG submission 88682) | Deep subsurface microbial communities from Black Sea to uncover new lineages of life (NeLLi) - Black_00105 metaG | ecosystem: Environmental > Aquatic > Marine > Oceanic > Sediment | place: Atlantic... | reverse complement strand
TTCCCCTCTCTCTCCATTAACTCCCCCAATATATTGATAATCCGCTCCGCTTTAATGGCGGATAGACCACCCGGCTTGATGGCATCCTGCAGGGAGACGGCACCCCCCTCCACCCACAACCCCTCCCAGGTGGGCCAACGCCTCTTCAGGCGGCTCCACGCAAGATAGGTGTTGGCATCGTTGGTATTCTGAGAGAGGATGGTGCGAATCAACTCATCAAGTGGGTCCTCTTGGGCGTGGGGATGATGGGTGGGATGCCCATACACCCCCTCCAAAATCGGCGCAATGCGCTCAATCTTTTCGGTTATCTTCTTTATCGCTCCGTTACCCAAATTAGCCCGGTTCAATACCAATAACTTTCCTCGCTTCCCCCTCCGAAGATAGAATCCAAACCTAAGCTCATTCCTGAGAGTAGTCGTTGGAAGAAAGGCTCCCTGTAGCCGTAGTAGCGCACTTCGGTTTCATCGCCCAAACCCAACTGCGCTTTCAGATAATCCACGGCAGCGGATGTGCCGCCGAACTCGTCTATCAGACCCAACTCCATCGCCTGGGTGCCGGTATAGACCCGCCTCTCGGCGATATGCTCCACCTGTTCATAGGTCATCCCTCGCCCGTCAGCGACATTCTGTAAAAAGCGCCTATAGATTTCCTCAATATGCTCTTTAGTTCGTTCCAGCTCCTTCTCTGTGTAGTGGCGCAAGGGGGAATAAATATCGGCATGTTCAGTAAGTTTCAGTATCTCCTCCTCAACCGCAATTTTTTCCAGTAGATCCTCAATCACCGGTTTCATATGCACCACACCGATGGAGCCGGTTATGGTGCTGGGAGAGGCGAAGATGCGGTCGGTATTGCAAGCGATAAAATAGCCACCGCTGGCAGCCATGTTGCCCATTGAAGCGACTATGGGTTTGCCGGATTCCTTGAACCGCTCAGTAGCCATATGAATCATGGAGGAGCCAAGCACCGAACCTCCGCCGGAGTCAATCCGCAAGACCACACCCTTCACATTGTTGTCTTTGCTCAGTTTCTCCAAAATTCTACTGATCGTCTCCCCGCCGGCATATCTAGTTCCGAAGATTAAATCCTTGCCGCTCTCCCCGGAGATTATCGTCCCATAAGCCTCCACCACTGCGATTATGGGGCTCGGACCCCAACGATACCGGTAGTCGTTGCCCAGTGATATGGAGGATGTGGAGACGGTCTCTTTTCCCATCAATTCAGCAAGGAGGTCTTTTGCTTCTTCATAGGAGCCGATCTGGTCTATGTAACCAAGCTCTAAAGCGTCCTCCGAAAATATTACCCAAACTTCATAAGCCTCCTCGGCAACTGTCCTCTTGAAACCTCGCATTTTCTGTATGTGGTCAATTATAATCTCCCTATCCCCTTCTAAAAGGGATATAACTTCTTCTCGTTGTTCCTCGGTCAGCTCAGGTCCTAACTGGTGAAAGGTGGACTTGTAATCGCCTACCGTCTCGTATTCCATCTCTATACCCAGCTTCTCCGCCAATCCAGCTATCCTCATAATGGAGGTGTACCCGCTGAGACCGTCCCAGCTTGAGTCCGGGGGCATCACAATCTTATCGGCGCAGGAGGCTATCATGTATTCCGAGGCGCCGGCCAGGCTTTTCATATAGGCGATGATAGGTTTTCCGGCGGCGCTGAACTTCTCCAACGCTTTGGTGATCTCCCACACCATGGCATCAGGTCCGCCAGTGAAGGAGTCGCTGATGGGAGAGATATCCAGGAATAAACCCCCTACTGCAGAGTCTTCTGCGGCATCTTCTATCTTGGCTACGATGGTGCTGGCGGAGATTCCGGAGGTTCCCAGCAGACTGAACCCACCGGCTTTATCCCTCAGCTTCCCGCCTATGTATATCTCCACAGCTTTTCCGTGAGGCTTAATTATCGTGCGCAAGTCCTGGGAGCTATAAGACCAGGCAATCTCGCCGAAATATGCTTCTCCCTCTTCACTCATGTGCCGAGCATAGGAGAGTTGGTTATGGGTCAGATTAAAGCTCAATCCGATGGAGAAATTTTTATCCCTATCAACATCGGCAAGAAGATGAATCCCCTTCAAGGGCTCAAAATCCAAGCCCACACGCACTCCGATATCCTCCCATAGGGTATCCTCTATGTGGGTAAGGTCCAGAGAAGCTGTGATGCGGTCGGTTGCGGGACGGAAACCCACCCCGAAGGTATAGCTTCTTGAGAGTTTATGCCCGCCGAAGAGAGGCTCGGTAAGGTTACGAGTGACGAAGCCCAAAGAGATTAAGGAGTTGGGACGCCACATTATCCCGGAATCCAACGAGAAGCCCTTCTTGTCCTCACCCTGGTTTAAGCGATACCAGTTGAGAGAGAAGCCGGAAAAGAGGCTCTCCAATAAAAAAGAGGTGCCCCAGCCGAAGGAGAAGCGGGATTGTTTTAGGTTGTCGGTAAGTTTATAGCGCTGATATTGAAAGGCAAAAATCGGAACTTTTAAATAAAAGCGGGAGTTACATAGAAGTGAATCCTCTACCGATTGGGAAAAGGACAGGTTAACTCCGCCACGAATCCCCAGCCCTGCAGGATTCACCAGCAGTGAGGTTGCACTATCGGAAGTTGCCACTCCGCCTTCAACACCAGGAAAATACTGCTCCCCGAAAGCCGACCAGGAAAACACAAACAGCAAAATTGCACATAACTTAATCGTTTTCATATCCACTCCCCAGGAATCAGGTAAGAAAAAATCCTTCAAATTTATCCAGATTATACTTGCATTATTTATGACGAAATTCTACAATAATTGAAAATAATTTACAAATAGATTTCATCGTCAAAAGAGAAGACAATAGGATTGCTCCACACAAACTTTTTTCCCATAAGGAGTTACTGATGCGTTATCTCTCCACCATTCTGATACTTGCGCTGCTCGCTCTCCCCGCCTGGGCTATTGATGTTGGAATGAATGGAAAATTTTTCACAGGTGTCGCCTACGACTTTTCCAGGGGATGGACCGGCACCGATCCCGCTAAAACCGTCGTCGCCGACGGCGACCCGCCATACCACTATGGTTTAGCAGCCGATCTTGCTTTCTCAGCCATCTTTGATCAAGGAGCAAGCGCCACCGCAATAATCCGCGCCGATAATCTTGACCAAGAATCCCTCTTCCAATATTCATTGTATAGAAACCCACAAGGGCAGTACTATCTCATCGGGAATGATACCAAAAATAAAATTGATGTGGAATTGAGCCAGGTCTATATCAACTGGCCGGGATTTTTGGGCTTCAGCAATGTTTTGATCGGTAAGTATGAGGTCCGCCTGGGAGATGCGGGGGAATACAATCTCTTCAAATCAGGATTCTATCCTACATCCTATGTAGGCTGGTTCATGCCCACGGGAATAATGCTGGAAAGGGAGCTGTGGACGGATGCAAATACCACCATCTTCGCAGGAATAGAAGGTTCTGACAATGCAGTAATGGGTTTGCACACCACCTACGGTTCCTTCGCCGTCAGTTTTTGCGTGGAAAGTGCCTCCTACGATGTAGGCCACATATTCGGCGACATCTTCATGAAGAAGATGCCTCCTTGGTGGGAATACACTTATATCAATCGTGGTCGATTCTCCGCAAGAGGTCCCTTCAACGATACCAGCTTCGGCAGTACCATCCATATGGGGGTGGAATTCAGACGTCAATTCGGTTTTGGACTGGACCTGTTTACCCTATTTGCCTATCATAAGTTCAAGGACAGCGACCCGGAGAACAACGACTACACCGGGGGAAGCATCATCCAGTTATACCCGGAGCTCTCCATTCCCTTGCGGCATCCACTAAAGATGTTTGCGGGGGCATTTGTGGAAAGATATACCTTCAACGACCCCACTAAACATCCCTTCGTGAATGAGAACACCCTCGCCTACACACTGTTCAGCGAAGCTCGCTTAGAATTTGGGGAGTTCGGTTTCTTCGGCTTTATGTTTGAATTCGTAGATCCGGACACCAAAACCACAGCGATATCCCACACTACAGAACCGGAGGAGACCGATTTTCACTACTCCCTTACCCCACGACTGATCATCCATCCGGTATCCGATGTCCACCTGGAGGCCTACTTCACTTACTCTCTATGGGATCCCGCTTGGGATATCGCTGAAACTGTCTACGACGAGAGAAGGGAGCGTTTACTGGGTTTCAAACTGCTCACGGAGTTTTAAACTCCCCCCCTGGAATCCAAACTAAACACAGAGATTAAAACATCTCAAAATCAACTCTTTTGGGCGCACCGCAGGGATGCGCCTTGACTTTTTTCACCCAATCTATTAAAATAAGCATCACAACTAAGTATTGAAAACAGACCTTTTCTGTTTCAACCTGTCGTTTTCCATTACAATGTCCTGGTTAAAAAAACCAACCCCCATCGTCCTCACACAGGCGCTAATCGCACTCATTCTCACCTCCCCGCCAGCTCACCCTTTCTCGCCGGCGCCCAACTGGCCGGTGACTATAGGAGCGATCCATTTCTCATCACCCCTTGCCGAGGATCTGGACCTGGATGGAACTTTGGAGATAGCCGCCTTCTCATGGGACGACCGACTCCATCTCCTCTCGTTTGACGGAAGCTATCTCCCCAACGGCATCATCTCCACAGACCCGGTGGATAACTCTGGGGAGACCTCCTCCCCCTCCGCAGGTGATTTCAATGGCGACGGCTACCAGGAGCTGGTCTTTGCCGCAGATGAGGGGAAACTCTACATTCTGAGTCTCACCGATAATGCCGACCAATTAAAGCAGTTTGACCTGGGCGCAACCATCCTCCGCTCCACACCGGCTCTGGGGCTGGATAGCGACGGTCAGTGGGTCATCGCCTGCGGAACCTGCGGAGCCGGCGTAGTCCTCATCTGGCCGAAAAGCGGAAGAACACTCACTATAGCACCGACCGAGGAGGTTACCTCCACCCCGGCTCTTGCCGACATCAACCGAGACGGGGAGCTGGATGTGGTCTTCGGCACAAATGATGGCGGGATACTTGCCTATAGCATCGCCGAACCCGGCTTTCCCCTCTGGAAGTTGACAACCGACGGTCCAGTCCAATCATCCGTCGCCCTAGGCGACATAGACGGCGACCAATATCTGGAGGGTTTCGTCGGCTCCCTGGACGGAAGCATATACGGCTTTGACTGTTGGGGAAAGCCACTTCCCGGCTGGCCGCTTAACCTGGGAGGGGGTTACGCCGACGAGGGAATCATCTCCTCACCGGCACTAGGCGACATCAACAGAGACGGATTTTTGGAAATCATCATCGGCACCGGGATATTCACCTCTACCTATGGCAGACTTCTGGTCATTGATCGCATGGGGAATATCCTCACCCAGAAGGAAACCGACTGCGGAATCATCTCCTCCCCTCTGCTTGTCAACCTGGACAACGACATCCATCTGGAGATTCTGGCAATCTCATACAATGGAGAGGTTCTGGGTATTGAAGCTGACGGCAGCAACACTGAGGGCTATCCCGGCAAAATTTCCCCCGGTCCAATAACCGCCACACCTACGGTAAACGACCTGGACGGCGACGGCTATCAGGAACTGCTGGTGGCAAGCGACGCCGGCTTGCTGATGCTCTACAACCTGGACGCCCCCCACCAGTTCAGCGCCTGGAATACCTTTCACGGTTCAAGCGACCACGACGGGGTAACCTTGTATATATCAGCCCCACAGGAATATCTCACCCTGAACATTGATTTTGACGGCGAAGCTCCTGTTCTATCGTGGAACAGCATAATTGATGCCGACGAATATCGCATTCAGCGCTCCTTCCAGGACCACCCCCAGGACTTCTCTATGATAGCGACCTTGAGGGGGGATCCCCTCATCTTCCGGGACACCGAACTTACCAAGAGTGGTCGCTACTTCTACAAGGTCTCAGCTTACCGGGACGATTCCGAACTGCTTTATTCCAACCTCTGCTCCATAGACATCAGCCAGAGCCTGACGCAAACCTCTCACTCTCAGATCACCTCTAACTACCCCAACCCCTTCTCCACCAGCACTACCATAGATTACATCATGGGGGAAGCCCAAGCGGAGCAGAAGCTGGAGTTAGCAGTCTTTGATGTCACCGGCAAGAAACTGGCAACACTGATAGATGACTACCTTCAGCCGGGAAGTTACAGCATAGATTGGGACGGTTTAACCGACGAGGGCAATCCTGTAGCAAGCGGGGTCTATTTCCTGCGCCTCTCCAACGGCATAGATGTCTCCTCCCGCACGCTGGTGGTGGTCCACTGAGTGGAGAAAAATTCCCAAAGACAGCTCTTTTTCCCTTGCCAATCGGCAGGATTTTCTTTATAATCACCTCTAAGTCAAAGCTCCAATTATAAACGGGAGGATATAACCTTGGCTGAAGAGGCAAAGAAAGTAACAGCCCCATTGGATGACGCCGCCATCAAGGACTTAAAGATCGGTGACCGCGTCCTGCTCAGCGGCACTATATACACCGGTCGGGATGCAGCCCACAAGCGCTTGATAGAAACCCTGGAGAAGGGCGAGGAGTTACCCATCCCCCTGGAAGGGCAAGTCATCTTCTATGTCGGACCAGCACCTGCCAAGCCAGGAAAGGCAATAGGTTCTGCAGGACCGACCACCTCCTACCGCATGGACCCCTACGCCCCCAAGCTGATTGAACTGGGCATGGCGGGGATGATAGGCAAGGGAAACCGTGGCAAGGAAGTGCGCGATGCGATGAAGAAATACGGTGCGGTATATTTCGCCTCCATAGGCGGAGCCGCCGCCCTCACCGCCGACACCATCAAGAAGGCGGAGGTGGTTGCCTACGAGGAACTGGGTCCGGAGGCGATCCGCAAGCTGGAGATAAAGGATATGCCGGTGGTGGTGGTAAACGACGCTTATGGCGGCGACCTCTACGAAGAGGGACGCAAGGAGTACGAGATTAAGTAAGCGCACCATCAGGCTTTTTATGTTGAGAAAACCCAGGGGTCTGCAAGTGATTCCCTGGGTTTGTATTTAGCCGGGAGTTCATATACTGGATGTTCAAACCCTCTACTGCGAAAACCCCACACAAAAAACCCCCCACAAAACGGGGGGCTTGGTTTGATTGCGCTATCCTAACATACTACCTACGGGACAACTTGGCGATGACCAGTTTGGAGATTGCCTTGAGGGAATCAAAGACGCCGACGCCGGAGATGGCGATGGACTCAAAGGCGGGAACCCCGTCGGGATTTATGTGTCTCTCCATCTGCTCATAGGTCATCACATTGGGTAGGTCCAACTTGTTGTATTGGATGATGTAGGGGATATCCTCCAGGGAATACCCCTGCTTGTTCAGGTTTATCTTCAAATTCTCAAAGGATTCTATATTATCCTCCAGCCTCTCCCGCTGGGAATCTACCACAAAGACGATGCCGTCCACGCCCTTGAGGATAAGTTTTCTTGAGGCGTCGTAGTGCACCTGACCGGGGACGGTGTAGAGATGGAACCGTGTTTTGAAGCCGCGCACCGCGCCCAACTCCAGGGGCAGGAAGTCAAAGAAGAGGGTGCGGTCGGTCTCGGTTGCCAGACTGACCATCTCACCCTTTATATTGTCGGGGATTTTTTCGTGGATATAGAGAAGATTGGTGGTCTTTCCGCAAAGACCACAACCATAGTAAACTATTTTACAGTTAATCTCTCGGGAGGAATAATTTATGAGAGCCATCTACTACAATCCTTAACCAACTATTCCCTGAACAATTTGTCTATCTCTTCTTCAGCCCCACCCTGGAAGGAGCTGTCCAGAACTACATCCGCCCTGCGCTCCTCAGCAGAGACCTTATCAAATATGGCGGTGAAGACACTCGCCAACTCCTCACAAGCCTTATTCACCCTCAGGCGGACCAGACCCAATGTGGTCTTATCGTCAAAGACCACCACCAGTATTACCCTTTCTGCGACCATGGAGATGTGGATGGACTCCCTATCTCCCTGGTGGAAGAGGACGGAGAACTCCCTCTCCCCTATGATTTTAGCCAGCTCGCTGGTGGCAGCATAATTACCTGCCGACAGGGAGGCGAAAGCTATGGAATCCATAGATTTCGTCTCTCCCTGAATGGATATAAGCTGACCAGAACGGTCAACTAGGAGGACGAAATTGGATTGGGACTCATTGAGGAGCTGATTAAGGATCGCGTTGACCTTCTCATAATCCTCCTCATAAACTACAAGGTCGCCTTCAGGCATAATAGATCAATCCCTCCTTGAATCACTCCTGGCGGACCAACTTCCCCAAGATTCATGGGGCAAATCATGTAACTACATTATGATTATATTGAATTTTTTCAAAAATTTCCAGTGTTTTTTTAACTTTTTTATCTATTTTATGTTTCTCCACACGCTCCCCTATCTCTATTAAAAACCTTGCCGACATACCCCAAGATTTGCTATACTGCGAGAAATAAACTATCCAAGAGTCCATCGGCTTAAAAGGAGCGACCATGAGAAAACCATTATACATCCTCATCTGTTTGGTTTTGATGACCGGGGCTGTCGCCTGCCAAAAGAACGATGAGAGGTCGGCAAATGCGACGGAGAACAACGGGAACCACTCTGAGATAGACTCATCTCAGGACACCTCTCTTGCCCCGGACTTCAGCCTTCCCGATCTGGAGGGCAACATTATCGGTCCTGCCAGCTTCCGGGGGAAGGTGCTCATTATTGACTTCTGGGCTACCTGGTGTCCCCCATGCGTAAAGGCGGTTCCTCACCTCATCTCTATGAAGGGGAAATATGGACCTCAGGGCTTTGAGGTGATCGGCGTATCCCTGGATACTGGTTCTGACACCGAGACGCTGGTGAAAACCTTTGCCGAGGAGATGGGTGTCAACTACCCCATGGTCATAGGTAACGGCGATGTCGCCGACGACTACGGTGGAATCACCGGCATCCCCACCCTCTTCATAATCAATAAAGAGGGGCAAATTGTAAAGAGTCAGACCGGATACTCCCCCGATATCGGTAAGATGACGGAAATAGAGGTGGAGAAACTCCTGGCGGAGTAGCAGATGTGGGGCTTCCTGCAACAGGTGGATTACTGGCTTTTTTCCCTCATCAATCAAACCCTTACTTCACCTCCACTTGACTACCTGATGATAGCGGTAACCGACAAACGCTTTGGGTGGATATTCTTCGCCGTAGTTTTGGGGGTTTTGATAGTGGAAAGGCGAGGGGAGGGGCTGGGCAGCCTCCTTCTGGTGATTGTGGTCATCGCCTGTGCCGACCAGCTCACCTGCTCCCTGCTGAAGCCCCTCTTCGGTCGCCCGCGCCCACCGTATACCCTTGAAGGGGTTCGCTTGATTGTCTCCACCACCACATCCGGCTCCTTCCCTTCCTCCCATGCCAGCGTGCACTTCGCCGCAGCGACGATGCTCCAACTCCGCCACCGGGGGCTGGGCTGGGTGATGTTCCCCACAGCCATCTTGGTCTCCTACTCCCGGGTCTATGTAGGTGTGCACTATCCTTCGGATATTCTCGGCGGGGCAGTAGTAGGTACAGTGGTGGGGATAGGCGTCTGGGCTCTCTATCTGGCGGTTAAAGAGCTATGGAGGAGAAAATGCAGGTCGGCTGGGGGGGTTGTGGGAATTATTTTATTCATTTGATTACTTGCCTTTAGTTGCGCTCAAGAGCGAAGAATTGCCAAATTAGGAAGGCTTGACAAGCGTTGCCTAAAATGATAGCATTTATCGGTATTTTTATAAGGAGGCTGGTGTGAGTAAAGAGTTCAGGGCATTTGTGATAGTCTTCCTATTTTTTATACTCCTGGTCTCCCCGGCCCTTTCCGCTACCGAATACAACCTGAAGATAAAATCGGGAAAGAATCCAGCGGTCATCTCCTCGGGAAGCGAGCTCTTAGCAACATACGCCCGAGAGGACTTCAGCCTCAAAGTGGTGTTGCTGGAACTGAAATCAGGGGGTAGTGCCGAGGTTGTAGACTCGGTGGTTCTAACCGACACCACCCGGGAAAACACCGCTATATGTCTGGGGGACATCCTCTCCTTAGCCTTCATTGACGCTGACAGTTATATCCGCTTAAGCTTCATTGAGTTAACTCGCAGTGGGGAGCTGGATTATATCTTCAACAAGGTGCTTACCGAAAAGAGCGCCAGCGCTCCAACTGTCGCCGCCTACGGCAAGAAAGTCTTTGTCGCCTGGGTGGTCAGTGGAGGTGAGGGGAATATCGGGCTATGCTGTCTCTCGGTCAGCAAAAAAGGTAGTGCTAAAATTAAAATTCAGCGCACCCTCTACGACTTCACCACCTCCCTACCCCCTTCCATCACCGTGCTTGACGGTTATCTCTACCTTGCATATGTGGACAACGATGGAGCTGTGCACATAATTCCCTTTGAGATTGAGGAGAAGGGCACCAAAATAGACCTCATCCAGGCCGAGGAACGCCCTTTGAACATCAAAGCCTACACAGCAAATGGCGGTCTTCCTTCCTGCCCACCGGCAGTGGAGGCACACGAGGGCGTCCTCTATCTGGGATGGGTGGACTATTCCGATGAGATGATTCACATCCGCTCCTATGAACCCACCGACGGTATTCTAACCATCCATACTGAGGAGAAGATATTCAGAGAGAAAGTCACTCATTTTAATATGTATGAACACAAGGGGAACATCTGGGTCTCCTGGATAGATGATTACAACCCCGGCAGCCGCACCACCTTCACCACCTACACGCAAAAGGTGTGGTGAGCGGATTTTCAGGCGGGAAACTTCAAAAGGAAACTATGAAAAAAGTGAAAAGAATATTTTTCGTCCTCCTTCCACTTCTCCTGTCCCTGACCGCTTTAAGTTGGGGAGCATACTATTGGGACTACTTCTCCCATAATTACAGCGACTATGGATTCTGGGCGGAGGCTCGAATATACTTGGAGGACGGCGAGGTGATAGAGGGTACCTTCATCTTTGATTCCAGCTTCCTGTGGGTGCTTGACGAGGAGGTGGGGGTAGCTTATCAATTGAATCTTGAGGATATATCTTGGTTTGAGCGCCACGGACGCCGGGGGATGACCATAGCCACCTCCCAGGGAGAAATTATAGAAGCCGAATCCACATCCTCCTGGAAAAGCGGTCATTCGCTCTTTGTCTATGGCATCCCCGAAGAAAGCGAACTGGACAAAGGTTTGAAGCAGGTGGGGCTGGAGATGTATGTGGTAAATCTGGACAGCAAATACAATCACCCCAAGGGTTTAAAGTATATAAAGCGGGTTGAGCTCCTATCCAGTGAAGCGGAATTCGGTGATGTTGAACTGCATGATTTCACGGAAGGCGAATTCAAAGTTGAGTAGCATCCATCTTTCAAATAGAGTGGAGAAAGGGGAAAGGTTATGAGAAAGATTCTATCAGCAGTATTAATTGGTGGACTTATCCTGGCCGGTCCGGCTCTTGCCGACATCAAATACACCTCGGACATTGAGGTGGTTAAGGGACCGAGCATCACCACCGTGGACGGCAACTTCTATGTCGCCTACGCCGATAAGGATAAGGACATCCTCTTCGGCAAGGTTAAACTGGTAACCGCCGGGGGACAGGTAATAGTCTGGCAAACCTCCGCCGATGTTATCTATACCACCAACGACAGGCCCGATTGTGGAGTCCTGGGAGATAAATTGATCCTCGGTTCTACCACCGAAGATGACAATGTCAAGCTCGCTCTCTACAGCACCGACTTCAATCTGGTCGGAACGACCGAGTATAGTCCCTCAGCCGAATACGGTCCCTCGGTAGCCGGCTGGGATAATCATGTGGTCAACACCTGGATATCCAGTAAAAAACCCGGGATTACACTCATAGGCTCCAACATCTACCAAATCGGCGCTTACGACAACCTGTGCGACTTACGCTACAGCGAACTGGAGGCAAAATCAGAAGCATCACTTGATATCTATGGTGACTTAGCCGCCGTAGTCTGGAAGAGTGGCAAGGACAAGGTCCACATCACCTGTTTCGCCCTGCAGTATACCGGAGGGAAGATAAAGGTCACCGCCTACCACGATACCGTGCTGGAGGAGAAGACCAAGCTGGCTCCCGCATGCACTTATACCGCCAATGGCGAGCTGTGCGTGGTGTGGGCTTCCGAGGACACCAATTACATCTTCATCAACACCTTTAATGTCTCCTCCACAGCCGACGCCAGTTCAGTGCGCAAGGAGACCATCACCGTTGACGGTTGCAAAGGCGTAGATGTCTGCATCACCGGCGGAAAGACCTACATCGCCTACGCCAACGAAGACGGACTGTTGACCATCTCCAAGTTCTAAGCAAGCCACCAGCAGAAATAACCACCCCGCCCCCATCTCGGGGGCGGTTTCTTTCAATATATAAACTCCCCCTTTCCCCCCTTGACACAACCCCCCTTCTGTGTTAGTTTAATCTATTAAAAATTTCACAATCTCAGCGCCCTGGAATCTCCAGGTGCTGGGGCAATCTTTCCATCCAGAAATTTCATCAATTTTTTCAAAGGGGGCATCCAAGTGGACATCACCAAGACCGGCGTGTGGTCCTGGCTTATGCAAAGAATCACCGCGGTCTACATCTTCATCGGGGTAGTGGTTCACTTTATGGTAGTGCACTATTACATCTCGGTCAAAACCGAGCTGATAGACACCCTGGTCACCCGCATCACCAGTATCGGCTGGCAGATATTTGACTTCACCTTGCTAGCCGCGGTAACCTACCACGCCCTGAACGGTATCTATGCGGTCATCTGCGATCTGGGCATCTCCCGCAAAGCTCGCAGAGGGTGGACCTTCATCTTCTGGATTCTGGGCATTGCCATCACCGTATTAGGCTTCCTCATCCTCACCCGTCTGGTGGCTGTATCATCCCCCATCTCCATCAACCCCGTTCCCTCACCGTAAAGGAGGCGTGCGATGATACAGAGATACTTCCGCTACTTTAGGGAGATGAAGCTGAACCCCAATCAAGGGATGTTCACCTTCATCCTCCACCGAGTAACCGGCATAATCCTGGTGATATATCTGTTCATTCACCTATGGTCTCTCTCCCATGCCTTTGAGGGTGCTGAAGCCTTAAAAAACGCCTTTGAGCTCTACAACACAACTCTCTTCCACATCGGCGAATATCTGCTTCTACTCTGCATCTTAATCCACGGATTGAACGGTCTGCGCCTTCTCTTAACTGACTTTCTGCCCATCACCAGCAAGCAGAGAGCCCTTTGGTGGTTCTTCTTCATCATCTTCCTAATTATCGCTGTAGCCAGCCTCTTCTGGTTCCTGCCCGAGCTACCCTACAGCTTCATCCAAGCCCGCTAAAGGAGGTTCGCCAAATGAAATACCATCAAGCAATAGTTATCGGAGCAGGACTGGCCGGGCTTAGGGCTGCGGTGGAGCTAAACCAGAACAACATAAAGGTCGCCGTCCTATCCCGGGTTCATCCCGTTCGTTCCCACTCGCTTGCCGCTCAGGGAGGGATAAACGCCGCCTTAAGGAATCATCCCCGGGGCAAGGCGGACAGCCCGGAAAAGCACGCCTTTGACACGGTCAAAGGCTCCGACTACCTTGCCGACCAGCCAGCGGCACTGAAGATGACCCAGGAGGCTCCTCTGCGTATCCGGGAGATGGAGAACTGGGGCTGTCCCTTCAGCCGCACCCACGAGGGCCTCATCGCCCAGCGTCCCTTCGGCGGGGCGGGCTATCCTCGCACCGCCTACGCCACCGACAAGACCGGGCATGTCCTCCTGCACACCCTTTACGAAAAGGCGGTGCAGCTGGAGCAAGCGAGCGAGCGGGAAAACTTCGTCTTCTACGATGAATATTTCGTAATTGACCTCGTCATTAACGAGGGACGATGTGTGGGCGTGGTGGCTATGGAGATGGCCAGCGGAAAACTGGAGGTCTTCCGTGCTGATGCAGTTATGTTCGCCACCGGCGGCCCAGGTAGAATGTATGCCAACACCACCAACGGCCTCATCTCCACCGGCTTGGGTATGGCTATTCCCTACCGCCACGGCGTCCCGCTTAAAGATATGGAGTTCATCCAATTCCACCCCACAACCCTATACGGCTCCAACATTCTGATGACCGAGGGCTGTCGTGGCGAGGGAGGCTTCCTGACCAACGACGAGGGAGAGCGCTTCCTGGCAAACTATCCGGACTCAGCGGTGGCTATGGAGGTATCACCCAGGGACATAACCTCCCGCAACATGGCTAAAGAGATGCTGGCTGGAAGGGGAATCGGCGGAAAGAACTACCTCCATCTTGACCTGCGCCACCTGGGGGAGAAGAAGATTATGGCCCGCCTGCCCGGCATCAGAGATATCGCCATGAACTTTGCCGGCGTTGACCCCATAACAGAACCCCTGCCGGTTCAGCCCGGTCAACACTATACAATGGGCGGAATCTCCACCGATGAGAACTGCGCCACCGTTCTCCCCGGCTTCTATGCCGCCGGCGAGTGCACTTGCATCTCCGTTCACGGTGCCAACCGCCTGGGAGGAAACAGCCTACTGGAGACCATCGTCTTCGGAACCATCGGCGGAAGGGCAATGGCTGAATATATCACCACCGCCGGTGCCGCCAAAAAGAGCAAAGCCTTTGAGGAAGCCGAAGCCAAAGTGGAGAAGGAACTCTCCGAAATGGAGGGGCGCACAGAAGGAGAATCCTTTGCGGAGATAAAGGAGACAATGGAGAACACCATGACGGAGAAGGTATTCATCTTCCGCGATGAAGAGCAGTTAAACGAGGCACTCTCCACCATACAGGAGTTGAAAGAACGCTTCAAGCGGGTGGCATTCCCCGGCTCCGGTGGAAGCAGAATCTTCAACTTCGGGTTGTATAACATTATGGATTTGGGCGCAAACCTGGATGCCGCCGAATGCGTGGTTGCCGGAGCCCTCAACCGCACGGAGAGCCGGGGCTCCCATTTCAGAAACGACTATCCCAAGCGCGACGACGCCAACTGGCTGAAACACACCCTCTGCCACCTGGAGGACGAGCATCCCCGCATTGAATACGGCGAGGTCACCATGGGCTTGTGGGAGCCCAAGGAACGAAAATACTAACCCGGAAAGGAATGAGAAAAATGAGAAAAGAATACACCTTCAAAATACTCCGCTACGACCCCGAAAAGGACCGCAAACCCCACTACCAATCCTTCCCGGTTCCCTATCAAGAGGGGATGACCGTCCTGGACGGGCTGCTCTACATCCAGTATAATTTGGACGGCACTCTAGCCTTCCGCAATGTCTGTCGGGCTGGGGTCTGTGGCTCCTGCTCCATGCACATAAACGGTCGCTACCGCCTGGCTTGCGAGACCCAGGTCTCCCATGTCTCCAGGGGGTCGGTGGTATTGCGACCTATGTCGAACCTGCCCATCGCCAAGGACTTGATAAGCGACATGACCAAATTCTGGGATAAATATCGCTACATCCAACCCTGGCTCATCGCCGGAAAACCGGCACAGGAAAATGCTGAATACACCCAGTCTCCCGATGAGCGAGCCAACCTGGACCTGATAATTGATTGCACCCTGTGTGGAATATGCACCCAATCCTGCACAGTTACCGCCACCGATGAGGAATACCTGGGACCTGCCGCCCTGCTAAAGGCTGAGCGCTTCATCGCCGACTCCCGGGATTCCGCTGACTTTGAGCGGCTGGACCTGATTGACACAGAACACGGCTTGTGGAAGTGCCACACCATCTACAACTGCCAACTGCTCTGCCCCAAAAAGATCAACCCCACCGGGTCAATAAAGTCCCTACAACGGCGCATCGTGCACCGCTACTTGGCTTATAACCAACCCAGCGGGCGAGATTGAGCCTAAACTAAAGCAAAAAGCCGGCGGATATTCTCCGCCGGTTTTTTTATATCATCTTTTCCACCCTCAAGTGTTATACTCGCAGAAATGACCGATAAGCAAAAGAAACCCCATCCCACAACTCGGACAATAATTACCGCCATCATTTTATGTGCTGTGATTATTTACGGCGTCTTCCTCCTCACCCTCCCTACAGAACACCTGCTGGGTTTTATGGAGGACGACGGTTTCTATTACCTCAAGATTGCCGAAAATATCGCCCAGGGGAGGGGAGCCACCTTTGATGGCATCAACCCCACTAACGGCTTCCACCCCCTGTGGCAGATAGCACTGGTGCCGGTAGCCCGGCTCACCCAAGGAAATCCCGAGTTGACGGTGCGAGTGGTTCTAGCGCTGGAGCTTATGCTTCTGGCGCTGAGCATATTCTTCACCGCCCTCTTCGCCCAGCGGGCTTTCGGCGGATTAGCTGGTCCCATAGCCGCCTCGGTCTTTGCCCTACCAGCCTCCCTGGCTTTCTTCCTCTCCGGAATGGAGGCGGGGTTACTTCTAACGCTCTCCTCCGCCTTCCTCCTCTGGGCGCAAAAGCGTGCCGGGAAGCTCCTCAACCCCACTGAATATCACCGGGACGACTTAATCTGCGGACTGTTCCTGGGATTAATCTTTTTAGCTCGGCTGGAGGCGGCTCTCTTAGGAATATGCTGGTTCGGCTTGTTGCTCATCCGCTGGCTCGGCACACGGTTCCCCCATCCTCTCCGCTTCCTGAAAAAAGCGTCGCTCATCGCCTCCCCCCTCATCATCCTCGCTGTGCCGTATCTTATGTATAATTATATAACCTTCGGACATATACTGACCATAAGTGCCGCCATCAAACATCAGAACATACTCCCCTGGGCGGAGAAGGGCACCCTCATCACCGCTCTACCTTTATACTTTGTGGGGGCGATAATACTCACCGTCTGGCTCGTCGTCTTTCTCATTAGTAACGCTCGCCGGCAAATCCCCCTCGGTGGTGACACCCGGAAAACCATCGGCTCCCGGCGCCTCCTGGCTGTCTTTTCCGCTGTTGGCGTTCTGCGCTACCTGGATGGTCTGATCTACACCGACCTACAGTTCAACAATATGGGCTACGCCCTGCTGCTTCTCCCCTGCGCACTGGTAATCGCCGCAGTAGCAGAGGGCATGCGCCGTTGGGGCTTGCGCAGTGGAATGGCGGTGCGGGGAGCGACCGCGCCATGGTTGATGCTGATAATCATCCTGGGAAGCGCCGTCAACGGATGTTGGCAGAAATACCACACCGCCCAATATCGCTGGTATGGTCAGGCATACCAGACAGCAAAGTGGGCAGAACTCCATCTACCGTCGGATGCGGTAATTGGCGCAAACGACGCCGGCATCCTCTCCTACTTCTGCTCTCAACGGGTGGTCAATCTGGATGGTCTGGTCAACAACTACCAATATCAGGAGAGGCTGAGGCTGGGCGAGCTCGGTGAATACCTGAAAGAGCAAGGCATAACCCACATCGCCGATGTAGCTCTCTTCAACCAAAAACTCCCCGCAGACGGCTCTTATTACCACCATCACGAATATATAATCGTCAGCCGTTTCCACAGAACTGTCGCCGGCGTCATCCTCTTCAGCTCCAGCTCCGAACTCTATCGCTCCCGGACCTTTCACGCCGGCGCCGGGAGCGAAGGAGCGGTCATCATCTGGCGCATCGGCGCAAATACCCCGCTCCTGGCAATGAGCGAGGAGAAGCTTTCACTTTCTTCTATAGATTCCCCTTGACCGACACTTCCCTCCGTGCTAGATTTGGTCAATTTGTAGTGTCAAAAGATAAGCCTGAAAGGAGCCCAAGGATGTCCGTTGATTTGCGAGGTGAACATTTTGCCAGCCTTGCCGACTTCACCAGCGAGGAGTTGGAACAGCTCATTGACCTCTCCCTGCGCCTGAAGCAGGAACGCTACATCGGCAACATTGATGACGCCCTGGAGAACCTGACCCTGGCCATGATCTTTGAAAAACCCAGCCTGCGCACCCGGGTCTCCTTTGAAGTAGCCATGAACGACCTGGGGGGCAGGGCAATCTACCTGGCGCCGACCGATATCGCCCTGGGGGAACGGGAGACCATTGAGGACACAGCCATCGTCCTCTCCTCTATGTGCCACACCATCATGGCTCGGGTCTTTGAACACAGTAAGATAGAGGAACTCTGCGAACACTCCTCCGTACCGGTGATAAACGGTCTCTCCGACCTGCTACACCCCATGCAGGGTCTGGCGGACTTCATGACCATAAAGGAGAAACTGGGGACAATCACTGGAAGGCGCCTATGCTTCCTCGGCGACGGCAACAATGTAGCCCATTCACTGATGCTGGGGGGAGCGATACTGGGCTGTTCTGTAACCGTCTGCTGTGCCCAGGGCTACGAACCCGCCAAGGAGATAGTAAAGAAGGCGGATGAACTGGCTAAAGAGAGCGGCGCCAGAATGGAGGTTAATTACGAGCCGGAGAGGGCGGTAGCCGACGCCGATGTTGTCTATACCGATGTGTGGGCTTCAATGGGGCAGGAGAAGGAAGCGAAAGAGAGGGTAAAAGCCCTCTCCGCACTACAAGTAACCGAGGAATTATTCGCCAAAGCCGCCCCGCAGGCCATACTTCTACACTGCCTTCCGGCACACTACAGCGAGGAGCTGACCTACGATGTCAGTCGCCACCCCAGAAGCGCCATATTCCCGCAGGCGGAGAACAGATTGCACACAGCGAAGGCGGTGCTTCTGTCGGTGATGTAGGGAAATTCAATAATCCTGCGATCAAACAAGGCGTCGCAAGGCGCCTTCATCTTATCCCATAATTCCTTGACTTCTTCATCTTTTAAGAATAAAATATATTTAACAACCGCAGTTGATACCTCATCCTTTCACCCAAATGTAGAAAGGAGTGGCAATGTATAAAAATATCATTCTCTTCCTCCTCGCTCTCACCCTCACCGCAAGCCCCCTCCTGGCAACAATCTACATCCCCGAAGAGAAGCTTTCCATAAACCCCATGCTGGGCGACCAACCCGGTCTCACATTCAGCCCCCCTCCCATCCAGCAGACTTCAGGTTACAAGACCTGGATGGATGCGTTTTATGCCGAGGCTGAATTCATAACCACCTTACAGGTGCTGGACCCCGATGACCCCAACTACGGCGGAATGCGGGAGGGGGAGGACGGCGGAGACGGTCATCTCTGGGACATCATCCAGACGGATAACACCGAGGAATCCATCTGGGTATGGTGCCGATACTACGAACTGTTCGGCAGCAACCCCTTCGCCGACAATACCTCCGCCGCCTGGCAATATTGCCTGGCAAACCCCGCATGGGAGGAGGAGGGTGGCGCCGGCGGTTACTACCGCAATTATGTATCCGCCTGGGGGCTTCTGTGCGCCATGAAATACAAACAGGCGACCGGCGACGACACTTACGACAGCTACGGAGAGAGCTGTGCCCAGTACCTCTGCGACTGGGTGCTGGACTATGAATCATCACCACTAAACTTATTGGTAGACATATGGTCCGCCGGCTGCCTATACATCTATGGGGACTATGTGGGAAACGACACCTATAAGCAATCGGCAGTTGACCGGGCGGAGGACATAAAGACTCATGTAGAAACTATCACCATCTTTCTAAGTTATGAAACCTGGGCAATGAGCGGAGGTGCG
>Ga0114919_10001359_pt1 | contig 19531 bp, 11 predicted proteins | sample BlataG_FD_88682 | JGI IMG/M metagenome (GOLD analysis project Ga0114919, IMG submission 88682) | Deep subsurface microbial communities from Black Sea to uncover new lineages of life (NeLLi) - Black_00105 metaG | ecosystem: Environmental > Aquatic > Marine > Oceanic > Sediment | place: Atlantic... | reverse complement strand
TCTATTCGCCTCTGAAACAACTCGCTGCGTTATCAAATCTCTGGAATATTCCTGGAAGGTTTCAATTCTACCGTAAATGCATCTGTCGATGTGCTCTAACATTTCGGCAGCGAACGCGACAGACTGCTCTCCGATACTTTCTTGTAGTGCCTTTTGGCTGGCGTTAACAGAGATGTATCCAACAACTACCACCAACAATGCAGTGCTTAGAAACCCAAAAGTTAGTTTTTGACTTATCTTCATCTTTTGTCGCCTTCTATATTAGTAGGGGACATCTTTTGCAGTGCATACCATAGCTATAGCTAAAATTTGTACTTCATGCTTCCCCGTGGTAAATTCCTCCACACTTGTTCTGGTCATCTAAAACCGGGATAGTACCGGCTGCCCTGTACGAATGTGTAGTGACAGGACCACAGCCGTTTCATTCGGGCAGCCGGACTATCCGTTAGCAATTAAGAACTACTAACAAATCGGAGCTTTAACGGCTGTAAATAACCATGCGATTCCTGGTTATCACGCTCGAAAAACCTGGCATAATTTTGAGCCCACGCCCCTTACACCTTGCTCTGACTGTGGCAAGATGTAGCAAATGGATTACATGAGCCAGTGAGTTGCACCAAAATTTGCACCAAGCGCGTTTATTTGGCTTTCGGTCAGCTCTCGGTTGCATCTCGTCCAGCTTCATAAGTTGTTATTTGACAGTTATTAATCATTTAACCATAAGGACTTACAAACGCGAGGACCGGACTTCGAATCCGAAGGTATTTATTATATATTTCGCTCCTCATCTTCGATTAATTGTTTGAGCAAATGTCTGTGGCAGCATGGGTCGTCCTCACGCTCAAAGCACAGCAGGATAATCGTGCCGCTTGTTGCCCTGTCAGCTAAGTCTTTGATTGATTCCCGTTGCCACCGCATCTCTTCGTGGTACCGGAGCGTGTACTCCTGCTATGTGACCATCTGTTTCTTCCAATCCCGAAGAAGTTCTTTGTTGGGTGCCAGTTCCCGGAGCCAATCGGTGCAGGCCACCTTCCCTTTGGACAATGGGCGAGGCCAGTATCGAGTTACCAATATGCGGTCACCATCTGACGCCTCAGGTGGGTCATATACACACTTTGTTTTTACCATGGCACTGTCCCCGATAGGATAATCATAGCAGATTGTTTTCGACAGAGTTAAGCTGCCCGCATGCAAGGAACGAATCCAAAGACATTGTGTTGTCAGGATCATTCGATTTTGTGGCAGTTTTGTGGCAATTCCAGTTCGAAAACAGTTCTGGAACCAGTTCCAGACCAGTACGAAAACAGTTCATAAGTCCTTATATTGCAAAAATTAAGTGCTTTATTGATAAGAGGTTAGAAATCCCCCGACCCTGCTCGACACGCAGGAGGTCACTGGTTCAAGTCCAGTACCGCCCATTGTCATAAGCGATGGATTTCCAAGTACCTGCCCTTCAGTGTACATTTATTTTGTTCCCCCATTTTGGCGAGAAATCTGCTCAGGCGTCACTCTGGCATCAGTTTTGTTTGAGCAAATTGTCAATTGCCGCCGTTCCTGGTGTAATTAATTGTGTGTAAGAGTCGATTGAAGAAATCCGGAGTTTAGTGTAAGATGTCCGGTATTAGAGAAGAAAACTCTGAGTGGTTCGGCCGGCTGGTGTAAGCTGGTTTGGCGTTCTGGGGCACTGACAGAGTTTCACACAATTTAAGGATGAGAGAATATGAGAAAGAGCACTCGACTGTTAGTACCTGTCGGCTGCCGACGGGCACAGGTGGCATTTTCGCTGGCTTACGCTCTGGCGGCGTTTGCGATGCTGTCCTTGCCAAAAGGCATTCACGCAGTGTCCCTTTCGGGACTGCGGACTGCGGCCGGCGACCAATTGACTCCCAAACAACAAGCCGGGGAAATCCTGCGGCAGTGCGGCGTCGAAGGCGGCCTTATAGTCCATATTGGCTGTGGCGACGGCAAACTGACCGCAGCGCTGGGAGCGCCGCAGCGCTGCCTCGTTCATGGTCTGGACCGGGACGTGACAGAGGCACGCCGGCACATACGGGAGCAGGGCCTGTATGGGAAGGTGTCGGTCATGTCGTGGTCGGGCACGTATCTACCCTATGCGGGTAATTTGGTGAACCTGCTTGTCGCGGAGAAACCGCTGTCGGTATCAATGGAGGAGGTAATGCGCGTGCTGGTACCGCGTGGCGCAGCGTACATCAGGCGGGAAGGTAAATGGGCAAAGGTAATAAAGCCGTGGCCCGAGAAAATTGATGAGTGGACGCACTGGATGCACGATGCGAGCGGCAATGCGGTTGCCCGAGATAGAGTTGTCGGCCCTCCGCGCAGCCTTCAATGGGCCGCCAAACCGCTCTGGCAGCGACATCACGACACGGTGCCCAGCACCACCGCGATGGTTTCGGCCGGTGGCCGGCTGTTTTATATGTCGGACGAAGCGCCCGCCTGTCTCGACGGCAGTGTGCCCGATAAGTGGTTTCTGGTGGCGCGTGACGCATTCAACGGCGTGCTGTTGTGGAAGCAACCTCTCGCCGAGTGGGGCTGGAGCCAGTGGTGCGCAGAGTGGAAGGGTCGTTTCAGCGCACCGCCCCACTTGCCGAAGAGATTGGTTGCCGCAGGGCAGCGCGTTTATGCAACCTTGAACTTCAACTCCTGCTTAACGGCGCTCGACGCCGCTACGGGCAAGGTGCTTCGCGTCTATGAGGGTACTGAAAACACCGATGAAATACTTTATCGAGACGGACTGCTGATACTCTCGGTCAATCACGAGGCGCGCAAGCCCGGAGAAGACGACGACAGGCCGGTGAACAAGAGCGTGTGCGTGCTCGATGCGAATTCAGGGGAGGTCCTCTGGAAGAAAGGCAGCTATTCCGGGCTTTGCGGCAAATTCAATTCGGTCAATCCGTTCGGCCGGTTGGAGTTGACGGTTGGCGGTGAACAGGTCTTCCTTGTGGACCACGATGCCATCCTGAGCTTTGACCTCAAGACGGGACGCCAGAGGTGGCGCGTTGCTCGACCGCAAATACAGGAGCACCTGGTTATGTACGGCATTCGCATGAGCGATATGTGTGTGATGCTCTATGAAGACGGTGTCGTTTTGTTTGCCCAGCCGGAGATGAAAAAGAATAGGTCGTGGCATACCCTTCCGGGGACCTTGTACGCCTACCGTGCCAAAGACGGAGAGCTGTTATGGAAACATCAGTATGGCGGCTGGGCCCACAACTGGCAGCCGGATGTCTTCGCAATCGATGGGCTGGTATGGGTGCACGAACATCAGGACATCGAGATGAAAGGCCATGACATCGCAAACAAAGACAACGTCGATTATGCCATCATCGGGCTCGATTTGATGACCGGCGAAGTAAAGCGGAGATTCTCTACCAAGGAGGCATTCAACGTCGGCCATCATCATCGCTGCTACAGGGGCAAGGCCACGGAACGTTTCCTTTTGGCCTCTCGGCGTGGAGTGGAATTCTTGGACTTAGAGTCGGGAGAAAATGATTTGAACCATTGGGCCCGCGGGGCGTGTCTGCACGGCATTGTCCCCTGCAACGGGCTGCTTTATCTTACTCCGCACCCATGTGATTGCTACATTGCCACGAAGCTAAACGGATACTTAGCGCTGGCTCCGCAACCCGGCCGCACGATTCCAGAGAAAGCGAAAGAAGCGGACAATGAGTCTTTTGAGCCGGGCCCGGCGTATGGCAAAGTCAAAGCTCAACACTCTGCATCCGGCGCCGGGGACCGTAGCGACTGGCCAACGTTCCGGCACGATTCTCTTCGCAGCGGTTCGACAGGGACGACGGTTCCTGCAGAGCTTGAGGTCTCCTGGCGTGTACCTGTTGGCGGTCGGCTTAGCCCGCCGGTTATCGCGAACGGAAAGCTCTTCGTAACGTCCATCGACCAGCATCAGGTGGCTGTGTTCAATGCGGTCAGCGGCAAAGCAAAATGGAGCTATACGGCAGGCGGACGTATCGATACACCGCCTACAATCTACAAGGGGCTCGTTCTCTTCGGCTCGGCAGATGGCTGGGCTTACTGTCTTAGGGCGGCGGACGGGCGACTTGTCTGGCGGCGCCGGGCGGCTCCTTGCGAACGGCTGGTGGGTGCTTTCGGCCAGCTCGAATCGGCCTGGCCTGTTCACGGCAGTATCCTCGTGAAAGACGATGTGGCCTATTTGGCCGCGGGGCGGTCTTCCTACCTGGACGGCGGAATCTATCTCTGTGCTCTGGACCCGGTGACAGGCAAAGTCCTCAATAGCCGGGTGCTCTACAGTCCCGACCCTGAGACGGACAAGATGCCGGCAGGCGATGCCAAGACCGTCCCCGGTGTTCTGGGCGACATCTTGGTCAGCGACGGCTCGTCCATATATATGCGGCAGGAGAAGGTATTTACTGAAGGCCCTGAGGATGAATCTCACCTTTTAGTTACGGCCGGGTTCCGCGACGATAGCTGGTTCAATCGGACGCGGTGGGCAGTGGGCGCGGTCACCCACGCACAGCTTCTCGTCTTTGATGAACAAACGGTCTATGGAGTCCAGGCGTACCCCGGCACCGGACGCTCAGCTTTCTTTTATCCCGGCGATAAAGGATATCTGCTTTTTGCAGGGCGATTAAAACCGCAGCGGGGGGCGGGCAGGAAGAAGGGGCCGGAGCGGCTTTGGGCGATACGCGTACCGGTGCGCGTGACGGCCATGGTGCTGGCGAACCAGACCCTCTTTGCCGCCGGTCCGCCGGACGTGGTTCCCGGTGACGACCCTTACGCGGCGTTCGAGGGCCGCAGGGGCGCCAAACTCTGGGCCGTCTCGGCCGCCGACGGCGAAAAGCTTGCGGAGTATGACCTCAAGAGCGAGCCGGTCTTCGACGGTATGGCCGCGGCAGGGGAACGCCTTTATATGACCACCGCCGCCAGTGAGGTCTTGTGTTTCTCCGCCGGATACCGGCGCGATGAGTGAAGGATGTTCTCAGTGTTGATTTACGCTGGAAAATAAACTTCTGGATTTCTACATAACAACAAATGCCGGCTAAATGGGATTGTTGATTTAAGAAGAAAAGGAGCAGAAAAATGGAGTGGACAAGGCGAACGTTTTTGAAAGCGGCATTTTCGGCGATTGTATTACCTTACAGTCGGGCTTATGCAGGGAGCAAAGAACGTCCTCCGCAGGACGCCTTACGGCGGAACATCATTTTTATCATGTCGGACGACCATACCTCGCAGGCAATAGGTGTGTATGGCGGACGGCTGGCGAAGTTGAATCCCACGCCAACAATCGACCGCCTGGCCCGAGAGGGCATGCTCTTCGAGAATGTGTTCTGTACCAACTCTATCTGTACGCCAAGCCGGGCCAATATTATGACCGGCCAGCACTGCCAGCGTAACGGAGTGCTCGACCTTGGCGGGAGCCTGCCTCCGGAAAAGCACTACCTGGCTATTGAAATGAAAAAGGCGGGATACACCACCGCTATGATAGGCAAATGGCACTTGAAGCAGGAGCCGGCGAATTTTGATTATTACTGTGTTCTACCCGGCCAGGGAAAGTATCATAATCCCGACTTCCGGGTGCGCGGCCCACAGGCGTGGCCGAAGAACACTATCAAACGCCAGGGACATTCTTCGGATGTCATTACCGACCTTGCTTTGGAGTGGCTGGACAAGCGCGACAAGTCCAGGCCGTTCTTTTTGATGCATCACTTCAAGGCGCCGCATGATATGTTTGATAATGCGAAACGCTATGATACATATCTGGAGGATGTGGAGATTCCCGAGCCGGACAATCTCTACGACCAGCCGGCTGAGGGCTTTGGGTCTATCGGGACACGGGGCCAGAACGATGACCTTATCCATATCATCGGCTCTTCGATTTCCAAACGAATGACCCGGCGTAATATGGGCCAGCACATGCGAGTGGACAAGAACCTTAGCGACCGGGAATATACTCACCAGGCCTATCAGCGATATCTGAAGCGCTATCTGCGGTGCGTCAAGGGCGTGGACGATAATCTCAAAAGGTTGTTCGACTATCTCAAAAAGAACGGCCTGTTCGATAACACCGTGATTCTTTATACCGGCGACCAGGGCTTCTTCCTCGGCGAGCACGATTACATCGATAAACGCTGGATGTACGATGAGGCGATGCGCATGCCGTTTATCGTGCGGTATCCTCCACAGGACACCTTGCGGTGGAAAACGGTCAAACCGGGCAGCCGTAATGATTGGATGATTAACAATACGGACTTTGCCCCGACTATGCTCGAATTGGCGGGGGCTAAGGTCCCCTCCTATATGCAGGGTCGCAGCTTTGCCGGGGCCTTAGGCGGAAAAGCCAGGCCGGCCAACTGGCGAAAAGCAACCTACTATCGCTATTGGATGCACATGGCCCATGGACACAACAACCCGGCCCACTTCGGTATCCGCACCGAGCGATACAAGTTGATATTTTTCTATGGCTGCGATTTCACGGAGCCCAACAAGGCCGCCAAGCACGGCGGTAACCGATACTTCCCGAACACACCGCCTGCCTGGGAATTTTACGACCTGAAAGAGGACCCTCGTGAGATGCGTAACCAATACGGTAGCCCGAAATATGCGAGTGTCATCGCGGGGCTGAAGAAAGAGCTCAAGCGGGTTCGCCGAGAGCTTAAGGAAACCGATGCTAATTATCCACACATTCAAAAAATCATTGACGCACATTGGGATGATTAACGCCACTTGCCTTTAACGGCACAATGGAAAGGGTACTCAAGCAAAAGGAGGTGCAAGAGATGTTAAGAAAGCGCAATCTCTATTTTATTACCGCTCTGTTATTTGCAATTATCGCCTCGCCGCTGCTGCAAGCGGGAACCGGCGGTTCTAAAGGTCCCTTTGAGCCGGCCTGGGAATCCTTAAAGAAACATAAGGCGCCCGAGTGGTTCAGGGACGCCAAGTTCGGCATTTATACGCATTGGGGGCCGGTTACCGTCGGCGCCGAGGATGGGCCTGGCGGGGTCCAGTGGTATGGGCGCAATATGTACATGCCCAAGAGCCCGACGTTTGAATACCACCGCAAGAAATTCGGGGACCAGCACAAGTTCGGCTACAAGGATGTCGTTGGCCTGTTCAAGGCCGAGAAGTTTGACGCCGAGGCGTGGGCGAAGCTGTTTGCCGCCGCCGGTGCGAAGTTTGCCGGGCCGGTAGTCGTCCATCACGACAATTTCGCTATGTGGGACTCGGCCTACACCGAATGGGACGGCATGGACAAAAGCCCCAAACGGGACTTCACCGGTGAGCTTGAAAAGGCCATCCGCAAGCGCGGCATGCGGTTTATCGCGACGTTCCACCATGCCTTCGCCTGGCAGTATTATGAGCCGGCCTACAAGTTCGACGCAGCCGACGGCAAGTATGCCGGTCTCTACTGCGAGCCGCATGAGCCGGGCGCTCCGCCGTCGAAGCAGTACTTGGACAAGTGGCTGGGTATGGTCAACGAAGTCGTCGGCAAGTATAAGCCGGACCTGCTCTGGTTTGACTTCGGCCTTAGCAGGGTGATTACAGAGCAGTACCGCAAACAGATGTTCGCCGACTATTACAACTGGGCAGTGCGGAACAAACGCAAGGTCGGTGTGGCGCATAAGCACCGCGATATCCACGCGCACACCGGCATTCTCGATTTCGAGCGCGGGCGCGAGGACAAGCTCGTGCCGTACCCCTGGCTGACCGATACTTCCGTCGGCCCGTGGTTTTGCCAGAAATCCTCCTCCTTTAAGTCGGTCGACCAGCTCGTCGATGTGCTGGTGGACATCGTCAGCAAGAACGGCTGCATGCTCCTGAACGTTGGTCCGGCGGCGGACGGTACGATTCCAACGGAGGCCAGGGAACTGCTGCTCGGCATCGGCAAGTGGCTTGAAGTTAACGGCGAGGCAATCTACGACACTCGTCCGTGGCTGATATACGGCGAGGGGCCGACCGGTCAGGCCAAGAGCGGCGGCTTCAGCGAAAAAGCGGACAAGCCCTACACCGCCGAGGACATCCGCTTTACGCGTTCCAAGGACGGCAGGACGCTCTATGCAATCGCACTGGGCTGGCCCAAGGACGGCTTTACCATCCAATCGGTGAATATAAAGAGGGCTTATGCCAGTGCGAAGGTTGAATTGCTGGGTTACGGAAAGGTCAATCACCGCATAAACGACCAGGGACAGCTGGTTATCCAGGTGCCTGCTCTCGAACAACACAAGCGTCCCTGCGAGCATGCCTTTGCTTTCAGACTAATCGGCTTCGAGGTGTCGCTGCATCCGGAAGCGCGGTTCACACTGCCCGGGGCCGTTAACGTGCCGGTCGAGAAGGTTACGCTGGAAGGCGACCGGGTGCTCATGCAGGACAAGGGCGGAAGGCCGAACATCGGCGCGTGGGACAACGCGGCAGAACGTGCTCACTGGCTGGTGAGGATTTGCCAGGCCGGTGCCTATGCCGTTCGCGGGGAACTCTCCTCGGCCTACGGCCCGAGCGGATTGAAGACGACCCTTGCCGGACAAACCAATACCGCCGCCGTCCCCAAGACCAATGGCTGGTTCAAACCCGTCTTCGTAAATCTCGGCCAATTCAAGGTGAACAGCCCCGGCGTATATCAGCTCACGCTTGAGCCGGCGGATGCCGAGAAATGGAAAGCGGTGAACGTCTGGCAGCTCCAGTTTGCTCCGCTACAGTGAACTATGTTTTCGGCTCTTATCCGGAACCAGGGCGAGAAAGATGTATGAGACTAAAAAGGGGTGAACTAAAAATGTTGTTGCGAAATGTATTCGCGGTGCTGTTGGTTGTAACTGCGGTTGGTAGAGCGGCATCGACGGCACATCAAAAGGTATCGGCACCCGGTAGAGAAATTTTGCTCGGGGGTGACATCTCCGCTCTGACCAGGATTGAGCAGCATGGAGGCGTGTTTCAAGACCAGGGTAGGCCCGGTGACGCTATCAGAATCATGAGCAGTCACGGCTGCAATTGTTTTCGTCTGCGGCTTTTTGCAAATCCGACATACCGGAATCTTGTTGTCAATGACATTCCATATACCGTTGCTTTGGCCAAGCGTATCAAGGCGGCAGGCGCCAAGCTGCTGCTGAACTTCCATTACTCGGACACCTGGGCGGACCCGGGCCACCAGACCAAACCAAAGGCGTGGCAGGAGCTGGATTTCAAGTCGCTGGAAAAGAGAGTCTATGACTATACTCGCGGCTGCATTGAGCAGTTCAAAAGAGCGGGGGTTTTGCCTGACTTCGTGCAGATTGGTAATGAAATCGCGCCGGGTATGCTCTGGCCGGACGGAAAGCTTTACGGTGTTGGCGAGCCGGAGAAACAGTGGGAGAAGTTCGCGCGTCTGCTCAAGGCGGGCGTTCGCGGCGTCAGGGACGCCGCCGGGGAACACGAGGTCGGGATAGTTATCCACATCCACTGCGGCGGAAGCTGGTCCAAAACCAAATGGTTTTTTGAGAACATCGAAAAGCAGGGTGTGCCGTACGATATCATCGGCCTGAGCTACTATCCCTGGTGGCACGGCTCAATGGAAGACTTTCGAGAGAACCTCCACAATATTGCGTCAACCTTTGATAAGGACATCTTTGTTGTCGAGACTGCGTACCCTCACAGGTCTATGAGTTTCTCAAAGGCAAAAACCGGAAGTGACAAGTACATGGTCTGGCCTATGACGGCGGAAGGTCAGGCGACTTTTCTGAATGAACTGGTTTGTACGGTTCGCGAAACACCCGGCGGGAGGGGCATTGGCGTGCTGTGGTGGTATCCGGAGGCAATTCCTGTCGAAGGCCTGCGGATATGGAACGGCGGGGCCACAGCGTTGTTCGACAGTAATGGAAATGTTCTGCCGGCACTAAACGTTTTTCAAGAGATTGCCGCGGCCCTTCGGGCCTCTCAATAACATTTTGCAAAGACCTTCTGCAGAGCAGGACAGGAGCATAAATGATGGCAGCCGTTTCTAAGCGTGGATTGATTTTGTGGCTGATAAAACTTGCAATTAAAGACGCAATCCAATAGTGTTTAATAAAAAATGAAAGGTGCAGGAATGAAGAAGTCAGAAATCAGAAATCAGAAGTCAGCCGGTCTGCTCTTTATCCTCTGTCTTTTGTTTGCGGTCCTTTTGGGGTTGGGAGCCAATCCGTTGGTCAAAGATGTTTTTGGGGACGAGAAGCAAAAGGCGGCTGAGATACTCAAGGCGACAGGTGTGAAGGGTGGATTGGTTGTCCATATTAACTGCGGAGATGGAAAGCTGACCGCGGCACTCGGAGCGGGAGACAGTTTTCTGGTCCACGGCTTGGACGAAAATGCACAAGCCCTCCAGGCGGCAAATAAGCACATCCGGTCGTTGGGCCTGTGTGGAAAGGTTACCGTTGAACGTTGGTCGGGCGATGAACTCCCCTATATCGACAATCTCGTAAATCTGGTCGTGGCTGAGAATCTTGGCCGAGTGTCTATGAAGGAGGTTATGCGTGTTCTTAGTCCTGGTGGTGCCGCTTATGTCAAAAGCAAGAGCAAATGGACCAAGACCTCTAAGCCCCGGCCGAAGGACATCGATGAATGGACACATTTCCTCCATGACGCCTCGGGCAATGCAGTCTCGGAAGACCAGGTTGCCGGTCCGCCCCGCCGGATGCAATGGCTGGCGGCGCCCGAGTGGAGCCGGAACCACCACAAGCTTGCCAGTATCAGCTCAGTGGTGTCGGCACAAGGGCGGCTTTTCTACATCCTGGACGAGGCCACTGCGGGCTCGATGTTGGTGCCGGGCAGATGGTCTCTTGTAGCACGCGATGCTTTCAACGGGGTCCTGTTGTGGAAGCAGCCGATATCGGCCTGGGCGTATGAGCTGCATGGATTCCGTGCCGGCCCGGTGCAGTTGCCGCGACTTTTGGTAGCTGTCAACGACCGGGTCTATATGCCGCTGGGAATGAATGAAGCCGTTTCGGCGCTCGATGCAGCGACTGGAAAAGTCCTCACCACCTATAAACAAACACAAGGCGCCGAAGAAGTCATCTTAAACGAGGGTGTGCTTTTGGTCGTGGCCGGTGAGCCGGTTGCCGAGCAGGCAGCTATAAGCCCGCAATGGCGGGGCAAGGGGTCCTTTGAAAATGTAAAATCAATAGTGGCGCTCGATGCTAATACAGGCGAGGAGCTCTGGATGTGGCGAGAAGAGGATTCTGCGCTGCTGATGCCGCTGACCCTGACCGCGAAGGGCCAGCGTGTGTTTTTCCAGGTCGGCGGCGGAGTTTGCTGCCTGGATTTGAAGAAAGGTAAGGTGCTTTGGAGTACGGCTGAGGTGCCCAAAAAAGTCGTGTCGTCCAAACAGACTGACCGAGCCAAGCAGGCCGGTAAAGACGACAGGAAGAAAAGGCAATCCAGCAAGAACAGGCCCATGAAACGGGGACGTGGAGTCGGATGGTCAACGGCTACGCTTGTTGTATATGACCAAATCTGCTTCTGGGCTGATGGAGGAACTCTCAAGGCCCTGTTGGTCAAAGATGGCAGTCAACTATGGCAATGCCCTTGCAAGGCGGGATTCAAGTCACCTACGGATATCTTTATTGCCGCTGGATTGGTGTGGATTGGACCGGATTACAATATTGGACGTGACCTGCGGTCCGGAGATGTGAAACGACGTCTGCTCGAGCTCAATGACCTTCGAACGTCGGGACATCACCATCGGTGTTACCGGGAGAAGGCGACCGCTCGCTACATTATTGGCGGCCATCGGGGGATGGAGTTCTTCGATTTGGTTGGCAATAACCATTCCCGAAATAATTGGGTCCGCGGTACCTGCCAGTATGGTATTTTGCCGTGCAACGGCCTGGTATATGCGCCGGCCCACACCTGTGGGTGCTTTATGGAAGCTAAGCTGTGGGGCTTCTGGGCCCTTGCCCCGGAGGCGAAGCGCGGTATGAGAGTCGCGAAGCGTTCGCGGCTTGAGAAAGGCCCGGCTTACGCCCAGATATCTTCCCGTCCTTTGACCGGCGCTGCCCGTTCTGACGAAGAATGGCCTACCTATCGTCACGATGCTTTGCGCAGTGGGGCGACGCCATCGGCTGTCCCTTCAACGCTGAAACGGGTGTGGCAGGTCAAGGTCGCAGAGAGAATCAGCCCGCCTGTTATTGCAGAGGACACTGTGATATTCTCGGCAATCGATGAACATCGCCTGAACGCTGTTGGCGCCGATGATGGTTCCAGCCGCTGGACGTTCACAACCAGCGGACGAGTGGATTCGCCGCCGACCATCTATGGGCCCCTGGTGTTCTTCGGCTCGGCCGACGGTTACGTGTACTGTCTTCGATTGACGGACGGTGAGTTAGTGTGGCGTTTTCGCGCATCGCCGCAGGATATCAGGACCGTCGCTTATGACCGTCTCGAGTCGGTCTGGCCGGTCCACGGTAGTGTGCTGGTTCTTGATGGGGTCGTCTATGTGACGGCAGGCAGGTCATCGTATCTTGACGGAGGTATCTACATGTATGGTCTGGAGCCGGCAACCGGCAAAGTCCTTTATGAAACGAATATACGCAGCACGCATCCGAAGGCGGATGAAGGAAAAGAAGGGCCGGCGGAAATGACTAAGAAGCTCACACAAAACGCAACAGACCCCAAGACATTTCAAGCACCCGACCTGAGCGATGCATTTTCAATGAAAGGCGGGACCACGACGGATGTCCTGGTCAGTGACGGCGAGTCCATATACCTGCGGACCTTCAGGTTCAATAAAGAATGTGTACAGCAGGAAAAGATGTCACGCCATCTGTTCTCCACGTCCAGTCTGCTTGATGGGAACGAACACCATCGCTCGCACCTGGTTATTGGGACCGGAGATTTCAGCCGTATAGCCGTTGCCTATTCCTGGATAGCCAATCGTCCGGGTAACTATGGCAGCCATTTGGCCGTGCCTTATGGTTTGACTCTGGTCTTTGACGATAAGGGGGTTTGGGGCGTCCGCCGTTTGAAGGGCTATACGTTATACGCAGACGAGCACAAACCGTTCGCATGCGACGAGGAATCCGCCGGAGGCGGACCGGACTTTCGGGCTGCACCGCGGTCTTTCAAGCCAAGCTTCAAGTGGTCAACGGTTATCGGTATGCGGCCGCGAGCTCTGGTTCGGGCGGGCTCTGGTCTGTTGCTCGGCGGAACGTCCACCATTGCGGATGGAGAAGACAGGCCGGAGGCGTTTGCCGACTTCGAAGGTCGCGGGAAGGGCTTGTTATGGACTATGTCAAGTCAGAATGGCACTAAGTTGAGCTCCCTTACACTCGAGGCCCCGCCGGTATGGGATGGAATGGCTGTAGCGAATGGGCGTCTCTATGTATCGAGGGCCGATGGCGTCCTGGAGTGTCTGTCAGGGAAGTGAACTTTTTGAACACGGTTGGAGTGTTCATCATCCTGCGTTCTACTGTTCGGGTGCCTGTTCTCATTTAGGATTGTGGTTCGTGCATCTTGCCTATTCTTTTATTTTACCTTCACAATCAATAGCAAGAAAAACACTTATACGTAAAGCGCGTACGCGCTTTACGTATTGCCGTAATTGTTTTACCCGAATAGATTAGTTTCCATGCGCCACCTTTAGCTTCGGGGTGTGTTTTGCGTTTTTACGCAGTATCCCGCCGGAAGGCGTCCCCGCCGCAAGGCGTCCTGTGGACAAGCGGACTTGCGGGAGATGAGTTTTTGCAGCTCTTCTGCCACCCGGTCGAATACGTCGGGCCAATCTCCCGGGTTTTTCTGGCGGAAAAGCTTCATCGTGGGGTACCAGGGGCTGTCCTGACGGTCGAGCAGCCATCTCCAGTCTCCTGCAAAGCGTAAAAGCGCCCAGGTCGGTTTACCCATCGCCCCTGCCAAGTGGAGTACGGAGGTATCTACCGAGATAATCAAGTCCAGGTTTTCAATCGCGGCGGCAGTGTCGGTGAAGTCTTCAAATTCACCGCCAAGATTGGTTATTGTAATTTCATCGGATAAATCTCTTATCTGGTTTGCAGTAGGGCCTTTCTGCAGGTCATACAATCGCACGCCTGGTATCTCCGTCAGGCGAGCGAAATATCCGGGCCCACAGCCGCGGTTGCCATCTGACTCATCAAGTCGGAATCGGCCGCCCCATACAATACCCACCTTGAAATCGGGCCCTGTAAGCTTTTTGCGCCAGTTGTCCGCCTTGCAGCGGTCGGCGTAAAGGTACGGCACCTGGGCGGGGATGGTTTCGAGGGTCGTGCCGAATATGCCCGGCATATCCAGAATAGGCGAGCAGAGGTCAAACTCAATTGGCCGGCTTCCATCAGGTAGTGTGCACACAATCTCATCGACGCAGGGAAAGTCTTTCAGCAGGCCGTATAACTGTTTATACACCCCAAGAATCACCGTTCCGCCGCGCTCCTTTACCATAGGCAGATATCGCACAAACTGGATATTGTCACCGAGCCCCTGTTCACAAAGCACGAGAAGTCTTTTGCCCGCAAAATCTGAACCGTCCCAGCGAGGTATGTTTTGATAGTGCTGCATCCAGGATTTGTTATTGTATAACCGCCAGACGTATTCGCGCCAGCCCTCTGTGAAATTACCGGTTTGGAGCAGAACCGAGCCCAGGTCGCAATGGCTCTGTGTGCAATCCGGTTTGAAACGCAAGGCCTGCCTGAAAGAGTTGATGGCTTCGGTGTGGCGACCGAGGAGCTGCTGGGAGGCGGCCATCGCCTTATATGCCTCAGCGGGGTCGTGGTTTAGCTGAATCACTGTGCTGAAACTTTTGATTGCGTCGGCGTGTCGACCGAGCTTCTGCAAGGCGACTCCCATATTGAAGTACGTGTAAGCGTCGTCCGGCTTGACCGAGAGGGCCTGGTTGTACTGCTCGACTGCGGCAGCGTACCGGCCGAGGGACGCCAGTGAATTACCCATATTGTAGTGCGCATCTGCATAGTCGGGCGTCAGCTTCAACGCCTGCTGATAAGCGGCAATGGCTTCGTCAAATCTGCCGAGGGCATTAAGTGCAACACCGAGGGTATTGTGGAATTGTGGTATTTGAGGGGTGCTTGCGATTGCTTTGCCGGTCAGCTCAACAGCGGTATCATGTCTGCCGTTTTGATAAGCAATGACGCCCAGCCAATGCAATGCGACAGGGTGGTTTGGAGCGTGCTGGAGAACCTGCCTATACAACTGCTCGGCCTGTTGGAGATGCCCGGTCCGATAGTATCGGGCAGCGGCTTCGATATCTTCGCTCGCTTCTGCAATGTGTATGTCAGGATGCTCCATTTAATAATAATTTCGGCAGGTTTGTGCAATTATCTTGACCTTGTGATAGGGCTCTATGTGAAAGAACTGCGGCATTGCCACAAACCAACTGGGTATTTGTGAGAAAATATATAAACTTGCCTGTTAAAATAGGCAAATTATACTTGACACAGCTCGTCAAAATGGGCTATAATAGGTGCATGTTCGGAGAAGTGGTATCTTTCATTTTACGCATAGGCCTTGTTGTGGCTCTCTGGGGATTTGTATGGTCGCTTGTGAAGCCCAGAACGCGACTTATGCGGGTAGTCAGGGCCGCACTGCTTGTGGTTGGCCTCTTAGGTGTTCTGGCTGTGTTAAGAGTCGCGGGCACTAATTAAGCACTCAGTTGCGGTTCCAAAGTCGTTTGCTGCAGGACACTTGCTGGTGGCAGCTTTTCCCGTCTGTTCTACCACATCTTTATGGTGTTGGCATTTCCCGGTTGCTTTGCGAGAAAGAAACCGTGTTAGGGAACTTGGACCGTCAGTTTCAACCGGTTTCGCGGGTGAGTTGACGGTCCGCCCGTACTTACAACTCTAAACTGTGCTACTTCTGACGATGGGAAACGCGCGTGGTTCTACGCAGGAACTCTCTTTCTATAAAACAGCCAGACAATAATAGCCAGAGCAATCAGGCCAACGAGCCCGTTTTCGCCCAGACCCAGACTTCCAATTAGTACGGTGAGATTGGCAACGATTCCCGGAGCCCCCAAAAGGAAACCAGGCCCAAGAAGGATTTCAAATGCAACCCCAAGGGCGACCAACAGCAGGGCAATTTCAGTAATCTCGCCAAGCCATCTTTTCATTTGTTCAAGAAAGTTCATAATTAGTTCTCCTGATTGAGTAATAAAAAAGTACACGAACTACACACATTCTTGCACTTTATTCGACCTGTCTTTTCAGATTACTTTAATAATATCGGGCTCAAAATGTGGGGGGATTTGTTGACGAAAAGACTCTTTGCAGTTGGCATCTTCGACAAAGACAGGACAAAACCGCGTTATCAGTATTGATATGGCGGTTTTCGGATTTTTCAAGTCGATTTTTGCAGCAGGGCGCCGAATTGTTCTGGCATAATGTGGTTATTCGTCTTCGGTCATATACATATCGCCGGGGCCGAGTTTGTCGTACCACGTGAACTTCATAATCATTGATGCTGCAACTAATACCTCTACCGATATCCGCAGCGATGTTAATATACACACTGCTGAGAATACAGCCCGGCCGATAAGCTATTGTCGGGCTAAATGGATATAGCCGGGCGTGAGCTACTGGTTTATTTTTTTGAGCAGCCAGGCCATATTCTCACCGAGAATTCGCATAGTCTCCAGGCCTTCCTCGTCCTCCTGGACATCGCCTTTCTTTCGCCCGAAGCCTATATTCCAGTAGGATGAGCCGGGGATTATCATCTCGCTAATCAGGAAGAAGTGGTTGATTGTGTCGAAGACGTGGATTGCGCCTGCCCTGCGGACCGCGACTACGGCGGCGCCGACCTTGTGCCTGAACATATTCTTGTTTGCCCTGGCTACCAGCCCTGCGCGGTCTATCAGGGCTTTTAGCTCGGCGCTGACGTCGGCGAAGTAGGTAGGGCTGGCGAGAATGATTCCGTCGGCCTGAAGCATCTTCTCGATATACTCATTGAGCGGGTCGTCGTCCACGGCGCATCTTTGATTTTTATTCTCAAAGCATTTGTAGCACGCGGTGCAGCCCCGGATTCTCTGGCCGCAGAACTGTACCATCTCGGTCTCGATACCCTCCTTTTTGAGCTCGCCGAATACCTGCCTGACGAGGACGGCGGTATTGCCGTCCTTACGGGCACTGCCGTTAAAAGCTATGACTTTCATATTTGCCTCCAAATTTTCAAGCTTCAGCTAATGGTTGTATTTGAACATTCAAGGGATTCTGAGTGTTTATACACGTTGTTGTTTTGATTTTCAACTTTTCTTTGTGAGGTAAAATAGACTGATACGAAGTCGGTTGGATATTCTTTTGATTGGATGGGCTTTGTGGAATGAAAGTTACAGGCAAAGTGTTATTGCTTATTGTAGCTTATAGTGCTGCGGCCCTTGCTGCTGCTGGCGAGCCGCTACGGTCTTTTGGCCTCGTATGGTCTGTGCCGCTGCCCCGATGTATCGCCGAAGCGCCCATTGAAAGGCAAAGCCCAGTATGGCAAGGCCAAGAATGACTGCAAAAATATGCCGCTTTTTCATAACGCTCACTATCGGTCTTTAAGCCCGTTGCTGCGTCTTCCAAATATATTTTTAGCCGCTTGATTTGCAAGCAAATTCAGTTCTGTTGTTTTTACATACTATTTACAAAACCGCAGGGTGTTTTCACGTTATATTATGTAGAGACAGGAGATAGAAAACAGAGGACAGATAACAGAAAGTAGAAATTTCAAATCAAGTTTAAGGAGAAGAAAAATGGTCAGACTAAAGAGGCAAATCATTGGTTGTGTGGCGATGGTGTTTGTTGTTCTGGCGGGGCAGGTATTCGCGCAGGTCTCTCACATAAGCGTCAGGCCTCTGGCGCCGAATGTGATTGTGCCGCAATGCCGGCCAATTGCCTTTGCGCCGCAGCGGCGAGGCACCGTCGAAGTTACGGAAGTCAGCGTGCTGATTGATATCTTGGAGAGCACGGCGACGACGACGATAGAGATTCGGCTGCACAATACGAGCAATCGACGGCAGGAAGCCGAGTTGATTGTACCGGTGCCGGATGGGGCCGTTGTTCGCGGCTTTGCTTATGATGGTCCGGGCGGGATGATAACCGCGCAGGTACTCCCCAAAGACGAGGCCAGGCGGATATATCAGCAGTTGGTCTCGAAGATTCGCGACCCTGCGCTGGTGGAGTTCATCGGCTACAATCTGATTCGTTCGAGCGTGTTTCCCGTTGAGGCCGGCGGCAAGCAGAAGATTCGCCTGACGTATGAGCACCTTCTTGAGACCGACGGCAGCCGTGTCGATTACGTACTGCCGCGGACCGAATCTCTGGAGTATGCCGTCCCGTGGAAGGTCACGGCCAATATCAAGGCAAAGCGCCCCATATCGACTGTGTACTCGGCCAGTCATAAGCTCGAAATCGAGCGCAAAAATGACAAGCAGGTTACCGTCAAGATTGCCGCCGATGCCGTCAGGGCGCCCGGCCCGTTTCGGCTTTCGTATCTGCTGGCCGAAGACGGCGTGACCGCCTCGATGTTCGCGTATCCCGATAAAAAGGTCGGCGGAGGATACTTTCTGCTGCTTGCCGGCTTGCCCGCCGAGCCGCCGAAACAAGACGATACCCCCGCAATTAAAAGAGAGATAACATTGGTAATCGACCGCTCCGGCAGTATGAGAAACGAAAAAATCGAGCAGGTCAAGGAAGCGGCCCTGCAGATTATCGCCGGGCTGAAAAAAGGCGAGGCATTCAACATCATCACGTACAACAACACCGTGCAGTGGTTCTCGAAAAAGCCCGTTATCAAGAACAAGGAAAACGAAGAAGCGGCACGCGCGTACATCGAGGGCATCACTGCCTACGGCGGAACGAACATACACGATGCACTTGTCGAGGCGCTCAGCCAGGAGCCGACCAAGGGAATGCTGCCCATAGTTCTATTCCTTACTGACGGGCTGCCGACGGTCGGACAAATCTCAGAAGTGGTCATCCGCAACGTTGTTATCAAATCGAATCCTCATAAGCGCCGTGTGTTTACTTTCGGCGTGGGCGTGGATGTGAACGCCCCGCTCCTGGAGAAGATAGCCGACGAGTCGCGTGCCAAGGCCGAATTCGTCCTGCCAAAAGAGGACGTCGAGGTCAAGATTGGAAAGGTCTTTAAGCGGCTTACAGGCCCGATTTTGGCCGATGTGGAGCTTGAAATTCTGAAAAAAGACGGCGGGCCCGCTGTCGGCCGGACGCGTGACATCATACCGGAAAAGATGCCCGACCTTTTCGAGGGCGACCAGCTTGTGCTGTTGGGCCAGTACGTCGGCAAAGCGCCGGTTACATTCCGGCTCAGCGGCAATTATCTCGGCAAGAAGCGCAAGTTCAAGTTCACCTTCAAGTTCGATAAGGCCAACGTCCGTAACGGCTTTGTCCCGCGCCTCTGGGCCAGCAGGAAAATCGCAGAGCTTATAGACGCCGTTCGCCAGATGGGTGACGAGGCAGCCGTATCCAGAGACGACCCCAAAGTCAAGGAGCTTGTGGATGAGATCGTGCGTCTTTCCACCGAGTTTGGCATATTGACCGAGTACACAGCATTTTTAGCAAGAGAGGGCACCGACCTTGGCAAT
>Ga0114919_10001358_pt1 | contig 19539 bp, 18 predicted proteins | sample BlataG_FD_88682 | JGI IMG/M metagenome (GOLD analysis project Ga0114919, IMG submission 88682) | Deep subsurface microbial communities from Black Sea to uncover new lineages of life (NeLLi) - Black_00105 metaG | ecosystem: Environmental > Aquatic > Marine > Oceanic > Sediment | place: Atlantic... | reverse complement strand
TGCTTCAATTTTCCCGCCCGGCGACGGATACTGTCCCACCACCACAGGACCGCAACCCTCAACCCGCACCTCCAACCCCAGGTTGACCAGTATCTCGTAAGCCTCCCCTACGGAAAGACCCCTCAGCCGGGGCATGGATAAATTACCCTCCGTCATATTAACCGTGATGTAATCTTGGAGGGTATACTCCTCACCAGAGGGTAGCTCAAAGCCCGCAACCTGTGGTCCCTCCCCCTCCAGGCGGAGGGCAATCCCACTATGTTTTGCCCAGCGAATCAACTGCACCAAATCCATCTGCGACAAGTCATCCATCGCCTCCTGCTCCCATCCCCACCTGGGATCGGGAGGCATAAGCGGTTTGGTGATGCTGGGGCTTATTCCCAGATACTGCAATATCCCCCCCATGATGCGGGAGAAGGTTGGAGCGGCAACGGTGCCGCCGTATAGGTGGTTGGTCGGTTCATCAATCATCACCAGCACCAGCACCTTCGGGTCCTCCACCGGAGCGAAGCCGACGAAGGAGGCGATGAAGCTGCCCTCCTCATAGCCGTCGCCGTCTTCCTTGGTCTTCTGCGAGGTGCCGGTCTTGCCAGCCACCCGATAGCCGGACACCATAGCCAGCTTTCCTCCGCCGTCTGTAACCACCAGCTCCATCAGCAGAGCGACCTGTCCTGCCACCTTGGAAGAAAAGACCGAGACCTCCTCCCTCTCAGGTAAGTCCAGGTATCCCTCCCCATCAAAGATGGAATCTATGATAGTCGGCTGAACCCAGGTCCCATCGTTGGCGATGGTGTTAATGGCGCAAGCCAATTGCAGTGGGGTCAAAGCCAGCCCCTGCCCGAAGGAGGTGAAGGCAGCCCCGTCCTTGGTTTTCATCCATTGGGAATGGATTATGCCCGCAGATTCATAAGGAAGCTCAATCCCGGTCTTCTTTCCTGCGCCCATAAGCTCCATATACCGGAGAATGACTCCTCCCCCCAGGTCCATAGCTATCCTGGCGATGCCCACATTGCTGGATTTGGTCAGCACTTGGCTGATAGAGAGGGTGGGCTCATGAACCAGCACATCGGTGATGGATGCTTCCCCCACCTGAAGAGGACCCTCACAATTTATGAGGGTATAAGCACCGATCTTACCCTGTTCCAAAGCGGCGGCAACGATGAGGGGCTTGATGGTGGAGCCAGGTTCATAGACCAGGTTGACCGCCGGATTCTTCCAACTTGTCGGGTCGGAGGTTTTGTATTCATTAGGATTAAAGTTGGGAAGGGAAGCCATAGCCAGGATGCGTCCGCTCTCCACCTCCATGACGATGACCGTCCCTCCCTTAGCGCCATATCTCTCCACAGCCAAGGAAAGCTCGCTCTCCACCACTCGCTGGCACCATTGGTCAATGGTCAAAGTTACTGTACAGCCGTCTCTGGGAGCGATGAAATTATCATCGGCAGAGGTCACCGAGCGACCCCAAGCGTCGTGCACCGAGAGACGGAAGCCGGGGTATCCCCGCAGATACTCATCCAGCGAATGTTCCACTCCCCCCACCGCCCTCCCATCAACATCCACAAAGCCGAGGATGTGGCAGGCAAGCGAACCCAGAGGATAACGGCGGGCTTGTTCAGCGGAGACCACTATTCCCAATAAATCCAGTTCTTTAACCCTTTGCTCCAGTCCGGGCTCAATCTTTCGGGCAAGCCAGACGAAACGGTAGCCTGAATTGAGCCTCCCCAAAAGATAGCCCTCATCCATATCCAGAGCCAGGGATAGTTGCTTGGCGGTATATTCCTTGTCGGGAATGTCGTTTGGCAGGGCATAAATTGAAGGAGCAATGATGGTGGTGGCGAAAAGTTCCCCGTTGGCGTCCAAAATCAAACCCCGATCGGCAGGTATGTCCTCTATGGCTATCTGATTCTTATCCGCAATCTCCCTCAGTTCTCCCCCGCGGACTACCTGCAGATAGAAGGTCCTGCCAATAAGAGCAATGAAGGACACAGCCAGAAGGATGAAGATAAACCCCACTTTTATGCGGAATCTGCGCAGTTCCCTCTTTTCGTCGCGCTCCATTACGGCTCCTGCACCCAGACCACCTGGGAGGGGTCAGCAGGCATCAAACCAAACTCCTTCTCCGCTTCCTGCTTTATCCTCACCAGGGAGTATTCTTTGGTTATGGACGATTTCAAAGCCTCGTTCTCAATGCGCAGTCGGGAGAGAATGTTCTTGTTATGAGCTATCTCGTAGTTCAGGCTTATGATTCTCATATACTGGTAGGAGTAAAGGAGAACCAACCCGAAGACGATTATGATACAAAGGGAGTAGATGGCAAAAACCCGACCCCGTCTCCCCTCGTCCCTCCTCATCTGCTCCTTCTTCTCCCGCAAAAAAGGCATATTATGCCACCCTCTCAATCGCCCTTAGCCTTGCCGAGCGAGCCCTAGGGTTCTCCCTCACCTCATCTGGAGTAGGCTTGAGGGGTTTTTTGGTGAGTAGCTCAAATCTCCCTCCGCCTTCCATTCCAGCCAACCCCCGAAAGTAACGCTTGACCAAGCCGTCCTCCAGGCTGTGATAGGAAATGACCAGGAGCCTTCCTCTAGGATTGAGCAGACCGCAAGCACCCTCCAGACCCGCCTTCAGGTTGGTGAGCTCATCGTTAGCCCAGATGCGCAAAGCAAGGAAAGTGCGGGTCGCGGGATGGATGCGATGTCTGCCGGGGTGATAGCATTTTGCGACCAGAGAGGCGAGCCTCTTGGCGGAAAGCTCCTCACCCCGCGTGCGGAAGGAGACTATCGCCCTGGCAATCCGCCGAGAGAGCCTCTCCCCGCCGTATTCGTAGAGCACATCGGCTATCTCTTCCTCCCCGCCTTTTTGCAGAAGCTGATATGCCGGGCGACCCCTGGAGCTCATGCGCATATCCGGCAATGAATCGGAAGTGAAGCTGAAACCCCTCTCCATATCCGCCAACTGGTCGGAGGATACGCCCAAATCAAAGAGGATACCGTCGGCACACTCGCCGACCAGCTCGCCAATGTCGGCAAAGTTCCCCTCAATCAATGTCAGCCGGGAATAAGTTCTCCCCAACCGTGCTTCTGCGAATTCAATAGTCCCTGCATCCCAATCCAGGGCAAATACCCTACCTGTTGGGGCGGAAGCCTCAAGGAGCGCTTTGGTGTGTCCTCCTCCACCCAGGGTGGCGTCTATGTAGGTCTTTCCTGCTTGGGGCTTTATCAGGTCCAGTACCTCCGAAAGCATCACTGGAATATGTATGGAGGTCATCAGAAACCCAGTTCCATAAGGCGCTGATTGACCTTCTCCTCATCGTTCATAATCTGGGAGAATTCTTCCCACTTCTCCAGGTTCCACACCTCAATGTGGGAGACGAAGCCGGCTAACACCACCTCTCCTTCAAGGGCGGCGTAGTCCTTCAAGTGTTGGGGTATGGTGATGCGACCCATGGAGTCAGTCTTAACTGTAACCGCATTATAGAAGAAGAAGCGCTTCAGGATGCGGTCTTCACGGCTGCTGACCGGGTTCTTATAGACTTGGCGCTGGAACTTCTTCCACTCGTCGGGAGGGAAGATGTAGATGCAACCGTCCAACCCCTGAGTCATGTAATATTGAGTGAGAATCTCCCCGTCCAGGTTCTGACGGAATTTTTTGGGTACCATCAAGCGCCCGTTGCTGTCAATTGAATGACGATAATGTCCTATGAATTCGTAGTTCATGCTCTTTTACGAACTTCCCAAATTTTGCCGATACTTGCCTTATACTGCCATTATACATCAAAACCTGCCCATGTCAAGAGAAAAATTGCAAAAACCCCTCACTTTTTATATTCCCAGACTCAACATATATTGCGTAAATAAAAAATGGGGCTGAATCAGCCCCATCCAAAAACTTCAATCTTTCGGAAGTGCTACTTAAACAGCGCTCTGATCTCCCCTAAGCTCTGCGATTGAACCACATTATCCAGCCAATCCAACACAAAGATATAGCTGGTGGAACCCTGGTTATCCAGAACATAAAGATAGACCCCGTCATAGGCACAGTCAGCTACATCAACCTGGGACAGCTCCTCCGGTAGTGGTTCTATGCCGTAGGCGGGGAACTGGGGAATTCCCCCATCCAGAATGTAGATTATAAGGTAGCCCTGGGAGGGATGTTGACTCACCGCAAAGAGATACTGCGCAGGTTCGCTCCCACTGAAAGAGCAAGCCAGCCCGGATATATCGGTCATGCCCCAGGTGTGCCAACTGCCGGTCTGGGCCGGACTGGCGTAAGCCAGGTCATCCACCTCCCAGTCACCGCTGTAGATGGCATCGTTGACCACATCCAGCGCTAAAGGCTGGTCCCCAACCCAATAATCAGGGACATCGCGGTAAAGGCTGGCAATCCCGGTAACCAGGTCCATAGTGTAGATCTTCTTGTTGTTGCCACACAACATCACCGTTGAACCGTCGTAAGCCAAACCGTAAACATCGTTCGGACCGACAAGAACAAGCACTATCTGTTGTATGGTCGGGGGATTGGTTTTGGTGATGCGATAAAGAATACCGGCGTCAATATCACCGACCCAAAGACAATCCGTGCTCCAGTCGTAGGTGAGACCGAATCCACCGGTGGTTATCCCAGTGATATCCAAAGTATCCACCACACTTACCGGTCCGGAAACAGATTGGGACACCGCCTGCACAACGATAAGCAAAGAGAATACTAAAACTATATGCCATTTCATAGCCTTAACCCCCTAGGCTCAAGAGACGCATATTCTTGAATAATTCTAACACATGATAATTACACTGTCAAGCTAAGTGCGAATAAAGGAATTATCACCCTTGACTTGCCAACATTTATAGCCTAATATTCATCCAAATGGCTGTTTTGCACCTCCACACCAATACCGCCCGCTTGAACACCGCCACCGTTGAGTATAATCACAGACTGAAGCCGGGCTTATTTCTGTTGGCATTGCTCAACACCGAGCTGGCAACTCAGTCACTTCCCGCCCAATTCCTCACCATAAAGGTGGGCGACACCCACTCCCCACTCTTGCGAAGACCCTTCTCCATCTTCAACGCCTCAAAGATTGCAGGGATGGCTCCACGTGTGGAAATTCTCTACAAGGTCGTAGGGCAAGCGACGAGGATTATGTCCCACCTGAAGGCCGGAGACCAAGTATCCATCCTCGGTCCATTGGGGAAACCTTATCCCATTGAGGGGGGAAGCCCCCTGCTAATCGGCGGAGGCACCGGCATAGCCTCTCTCCACTTCCTCGCCAGACGTTTCCTTGACAAGCACATAGTCCCCAAAATCCTCTTCGGAGCCAGAACCGAGGATGAGCTCATCCCCCTCCCAGAACTGGGTCGGGCAGAGATACATTTAGCCAGCGAGGACAGGACCGTGGGCTTTGCAGGCGATGTGGTCACGCTGGCAAAGGAACATCTTCCCGGTGCCCACGATGCGGTCTATGCCTGCGGTCCCCGGGAGATGCTTTCCGCCCTCAAAGAAGTCATCCCCTCAAACCTCCCCTGCTTTGTCTCCTTAGAGGAGACAATGGCTTGCGGGGTGGGGGCTTGCCTGGGTTGTTCCGTCCAGCTCGCCGACGGAAGCTACGCCACCGTCTGCCGACAGGGACCGGTCTTTAGAATTGAGGAGCTGAGATGGTAACACATCCGTCACTTGCCACCACTGTGGGGAGTCTGGAGTTCAAGAACCCGATAATAGCCGCATCCGGAACCTTCGGCTACGGGAGCGAGTATGAACCCAGCGCCGACCCAAGAGTCTTCGGCGGGGTGGCGCTCAAGGGCACCACCCCCAAGCCCCGGGCGGGAAATCCCCCTCCCAGACTGGTGGAGACGCCGGCGGGACTGGTCAACTCCATCGGACTGGAGAACCCGGGGATAGATGTGGTCATCAAGGAGAAACTACCCCAGCTTGAGGACTTGGCGTCCGCCGGCACCCGCATCATTCTCAATCTATCCGCAGATGACGATAATGGTTTTGTAAGTATGGCCGAGAAGTGCAACCAAGCCTCTCCTCTTGATGTTCTGGAGCTAAACCTCTCCTGTCCCAACATTAAAGCCGGGGGAATGCACTTCGGCACCGACCCCAGAGTAGTCTCTAAAATTACTTCTGCAGTTAAGAAAGCAACTGCACTTCCCATCTGGGTAAAGCTCGCCCCTCTGGTCACCGACATCACGGTTATAGCCAGGTCCGCCGAGGACGCCGGCGCCGACGCCATCTCTCTCGTAAATACCCTCCCCGCCCTGGTAGTTGATGTTGAACGCCAAAGAACAGTGCTGGGGAACACCTTCGGGGGGCTATCCGGTCCAGCGATTCTACCCTTTGCCCTACGCCAGGTCTATATGGTCGCCCAAGCGGTCAAGATTCCCGTTGTGGGGATGGGGGGGATAAGCTGTTCTGATGACGCTTGCGCTTTCCTTCTGGCAGGAGCGAGCGCGGTGCAGGTGGGGACTGCCATCTTCGTCCAACCGGACATTGCCGAGAGAATCTGCGACGGTCTAAGTCAATACCTTTTAGAAAAAGGTTATGAGGAAATCACCGATATAGTGGGCAGACTGGCACAGAAAGACTAATCCCAAAGCGAAAGTGGTTGACCCATGTATATAAGTGGGATATAATCCCATTTAATTATTATTCCCCTCAAAAACATCCATCAGGAAGTCAATATGCGAGTTTTGATTACCGGAGTAACCGGATTTGCGGGAAGCCACCTGGCGGAGTATATCCTGGACAACTTCCCGAAGGCGGAGATCATCGGCACCATCCGCTGGCGCAGTCCAATGGAGAACATCCGCCACCTGGAGGGCAGGGTCAATCTGATTGAGACCGACCTGCGGGACTCCTCCTCCACAAAGAGCCTGATTACCCAGGCAAAACCAGAAATCATCTTCCACCTCGCCGCCCAAAGCTTCGTGCCCACATCCTGGTCCGCCCCCGGTGAAACCATAACCACCAATGTCCTCTCCACACTTTATATTCTTGAAGCAGCCCGCACTCTAGCCGACCCCCCGAAGATACAACTGGCTTGTTCCTCGGAGGAATACGGCAAGGTGCAAAAAGACGACCTGCCTATAACTGAAGAATGTCCTCTGCGCCCCCTCTCCCCCTACGGGGTAAGTAAGGTAGCCCAGGATATGCTCGGATACCAATACTTCCAAAGCTACAAAATACCTGTTTTTCGCACCCGGGCTTTCAACCACACCGGACCAAGGAGAGGAAGGGTCTTTGTCTGTTCCAACTTTGCCCTTCAGTTGGTGGAGATGGAGAAAGGTAAACGTAAGGAGATAGTGGTAGGAAATTTAGACGCAATCAGAGATTTCACCGATGTGCGTGATGTGGTCAGAGCTTACTGGATGGCGGTAGAAAAGGGTAAACCGGGGGAAGTATATAACATCGCCAGCGGGACCGGGGTGCCCATCAAGGATATTCTTGAGCTGATCATCAGCAAATCCAGACTTGACCCCAAGAAAGTGAAGGTCAGTCAAAATCCGGAGAGAATGCGTCCCAGCGATGTCCCCATACTCATAGGAGATTCCAGCAAATTTCGCAAAGTAACCGGATGGAAGAATGAGATAAAACTGGAAAAGACTATTGAGGACCTAGTTCAATACTGGCGAGAAAGAGTTTAAAATGGAGATTGCTGTAATCGGAACAGGATATGTTGGCTTGGTAACTGGAGTCTGCTTTGCCGACCTGGGCAACAACGTATTCTGTATAGACACCGACAAGGAGAAGATAGAGAAGCTTTCGCAGGGGGAGATTCCCATCTACGAACCACGTCTCTTTGAGATGATTCGGGAGAACTCCGAGCGTGGTCGTCTCCATTTCACCACCTCATTAAAGAAGGGCATTGAAAAAGCCGAAGCCATCTTCATTGCCGTGGGCACCCCTTCCGGACCCAATGGCGAGGCGGACCTCTCGCAAGTGGAGAATGTAGCCCTGGAGATTGCCAGGCACCTGGACCATAATGCGGTAGTGGTCAACAAGTCAACCGTCCCGGTGGGCACCGGAAATCTGGTGGCAAGGCTGATAGCCGAAAATACTGTGCACCATCCCGAAGTGACCGTGGTCTCCAATCCGGAGTTTCTCAGAGAAGGAGCGGCTATCTTCGACTTTATGAACCCCGACCGGGTGGTCATCGGCACCGACAGCGATACCGCCGGTGAAGAGATAGCCCAACTATACCGTCCGCTTAACTGTCCCATCATCATCACCGATATCCTCTCTGCAGAGATGATAAAATATTCCTCCAACGCCTTCCTAGCCACCGAAATCAGCTTCATCAACGAGATCGCCAACATCTGCGAACTGGTAGGAGCAGACATCAATGAGGTAGTTCACGGTATGGGTCTGGACAAGCGCATCAACCCCGCCTTTCTAAATGCCGGCGTGGGCTACGGTGGTTCCTGCTTCCCCAAGGACACCCTGGCTCTGGTCAACATCGCTGATAATGTCGGCTACAACTTCAAGATTCTGAACTCGGTCATTGAGGTCAACGACCGCCAGCGATTTCGTGTGATTGACAAACTGCTCACGGAGTTTCGTGACTTAAGCGGGAAACGCGTCGCCGTGTGGGGATTGTCGTTCAAACCCAATACCGACGACATCCGTGAGGCACCGGCAACAGATGTGATCATTAAGTTGCTGGAGATGGGCGCGGAGGTGTCCGCATATGACCCGGTAGCGGGGGAAAATACCCAAAAAATCCTGCCGGATATAGAATACGCCTCAGATTCCTATGGTGCGGTCAAAGGAGCGGTCGCTCTGCTGATAATGACCGAGTGGAACGAGTTCAAGCAGGCTGACCTAAAAAAGATAAAAGGGCTGATGGCTTCCCCCATCATCATAGACGGCCGGAATATTTACCAACCCCGGGAGATGAGGGAGCTGGGCTTCACCTATTACGGCATAGGAAGGTAGAAAAGTTGTAATATGTATCGTCTCCTACTCCCCCCTATTCTACTCATCTGCATAATTACCAGCACACCAGCAGGCGCCCTGGAGCTGGAGAATGTTAATCTGGAGGATTGGGCGATTCCCTGGCAGCAGGATTGGGCTTACCAGGCTCTGGACCACTTCTCCGCCAAGGGCTACCTTCCCGGTAAGTTCTATCTGGAGCGCCCCATAACCGAGAGGGAGTTCGCCGAGGTCCTGGACTACATCAACCGCAACATCCCCCCCAACAGGCTGGATGAGCTGGACAACTACTACCTCCAGCGTCTGAACAAGCTTCTGGACATTTACCCATCAAGCACCTCCATTGCCGCCGTTGAAGAGAGGAATATCGGCTATCTTCCCGGCTACATTATTCTTGGAGAAGATGACGGCATCAAATACCACCTGGGGGGAAACCTGGTCCTGGGGGGGATACTCTACCGCCGCAGCCTGAAAGAGGACACCCTGTTTGCCGGATTGGGGATATTCGGTGGGATTGCCCTCGGAGAGCGAATCCTTCTCCACAACCAGATGCGCGTGCGAAGAGTCTTCAGGGACGAACCTCATCCCTTTGATTTTCCTGCGGATATGATAACTTCATCAAGGGACTGGGCTGGCTTCCTGCCGGCTGTGGAGCAGGCTTACATCAACCTGGACCTGAAATATCTGACCCTTGAGGTGGGGCGGGACAGGATGATATGGGGACCGGGCTATTGCAGTGGTCTGCTCCTGTCCCTCAATCAACCCTCCATGGATTTCTTCCGCCTTCGCACCGGCTTCGGCAGGATAACCTTTGAATCCTTCGCTGCAGCAATAGACCCTCCCACAGACACCTTCCTCTCCGGTCATCGGGTAACGGTGCGGGTTACCGACCGCATAGCCCTCTCCGCCTCAGAGGTGCTATTCTTCGCCGAGCAGGGGATTATGGTGCAGTATTTCAACCCCATTATCCCCTACTATATTTTGCAGTGGAATCAGAAGGATAAGGACAACATCCTCTGGTCGCTTGACGGCGAATGTCGCCCGTTTGACGGCTTACGCCTCTACGGTGAGTTCTTGATAGACGACTTCCAATACGAGAACATCCCCCAAGGAGCACCCAACAAGCTGGGCTTCTCCGTCGGGGGACAATATATCCCCGCCTTTCTCCCCAGCCTGGACCTACATGTGGAATACGCCCGTGTAAACCGCTACACCTACACTCATATATACGAACGTAACCGCTATATTAACAAAGACCGCTGTATCGGTTTCTGGTTGGGACCGGACGCCGACCAGCTATTTGTCCAGGTGAGCTATTTCATCTCTCCCCGGCTCTCCACCCATCTATTCTTTGACCGCCAGCGAAAGGGTGAGGGCAACATTGATGAGACCTGGCAGGAGGGGATAGACGCCAAGGGCTTGCCCTTTCCCTCTGGGATTGTGGAGACCTCAAATGCCTTCGGCTGTGTGATTGAGGGTGAGCCCCTCCTGTGGCGGATGGACTACTCGCTGGGCATACGTTACGAGAGCATAAAAAACCTATCCAATCAGCAAGGAGTAAGCCGAAACCTTATTAGATTTTTCGGACTGGTTCGCTTCAACCTCTAAACCACTGTATTTCTATGGTAAAGAAAGTTCCCTGCACACTGGTAACCGGCGGTGCCGGCTTTATCGGTTCTCATCTCTGTGAACGGCTGATAGATGAGGGTCATCAGGTAATCTGCATTGACAATCTGATCACCGGCAGGCGGGAGAACTTCGCCGCCATCACCGACCATCCCCGCTTCACCTTCATTGAAGCCGATGTCACCAAAGGCATCAATATTGAGGGTTCTCTGGACTATGTCCTCCACCTGGCAAGTCCGGCAAGTCCCGCCGACTTCGCCACCCTACCCATACAGATATTAAAGGTCGGCGCCCTGGGAACTCATAACGCACTGGGAATCGCCAAAGCCAAAGGGGCGCTGATGCTCCTAGCCTCCACATCCGAGGTCTATGGCGACCCATTGGAGCATCCCCAGACGGAGGAATATCGGGGCAATGTCAATCCCATTGGCATTAGAGGGGCTTACGATGAATCCAAGCGCTTCGCCGAAGCCATCACCATGGCTTATCACCGCATCCACGGTTTGAAGGTGCGCATTGCCCGCATATTCAACACATTCGGTCCTCGCATGCGCTTAAACGACGGGCGGGTCATACCCAACTTCATGGTGCAAGCCCTCACCGGAAAACCACTTACCCTCTACGGCGACGGTAGCCAGACCCGCTCTTTCTGCTACATAAGCGATATGGTTGAGGGTCTCCTGCGCCTGCTTGAAAGCGACTACCACCTTCCAATCAACATAGGAAATCCCCAAGAGATGACCATCAGGGAACTGGGTGAACTCATCTGGAAGATACTAGGACAGGAACCGGAATTCACCCCCCAGGAGATGCCCCCCGACGACCCCGCTCGCCGCAAGCCGGACATCACCAAAGCGCGGGAGATTCTTTGTTGGGAACCAAAGATTGGACTGGAAGCGGGCTTGAAGGAAACCCTGGATTACTTCCGGGAGAGACTGCAAGAATAAAAACGACCCATTGAAATGAGTTCGCTTTTCATCTAGTTCTAAAGGCGAGGATTCCACCCTCGCCTTCTATGTTCCTAACCAAGATAGGGGAATTCGCCCCGCCCGCAAGTGGGGCAGTCTTTTCTTCTAGCTAAGGAACGACTGCGAAAATCTCCGGTCCAGATATTTACGGATACCAGGTTGAGGTCCACATCCCCCTCCACAAGATAACGGATTGCCCTCGCTGACTGCAGACAGCTAACCAAGCCGGGCAGTGGCCCAAGCACACCCACACACTCGGTAGTCTGAAAACTACCCGCCTCCGGTTCCCTCTCCATGAGACAGGTCAGACAGGGACCTTTGGCGGGGACTATGGCCATACAGACCCCTTCCATCCCCAAAACGGCGGTATATATCCACGGTAAGCCCATCTTCACCGAATAGTCATTTATCAGGAAACGGGTGGGATAGTTATCCGTTCCGTCCAGGATGATATCCACATTTGAGAGCAACTCATCATAGTTGGAGGCGTTAAGGTCCGAGTTATGAGATTCTATCTCAATGGTGGCGTTTACCAGATGCAGATAACGTTTCGCCGCCAAAGCCTTGGGCAAGCCCTCATCGGCATCCTTCTGGGTGAAGAGCGTCTGGCGGGACAGATTGGATTCCTCCACAATATCCCGGTCAATCAGCCGAAGATAACCCACACCGGCTCTAGCCAGGTATTCGGTAGTTATCCCGCCCGATGCCCCCAGCCCTACCACCACCACCCGTGAGGAAGCCAATCTATCCTGTCCCTTGGCACCTATCTCGGAGAGGATAGATTGCCTACTATAGCGGTCAAAATCCATCTTTGCTCAACTCCATGCTTTCTGCGCTTGAATCGCTACCAACCTCCGAAATCCCCTCATCAACCTTCTCCTTGGGCTTCTTAAATATGTGCACGGTGACCACATCAAAGGAACGCTCATCTACCCCGCCTTCACCCCAGGTGCACAGCACCCCCACCAGCAATGTATAGCGCGCTCTGCCCAGGGATAGAGGGAGGGTGATGTTCATCGTCTGCCCTGCGGGGACCTTGCCGAGAGACCATTCCTTCTGTGCCGGTTTAACCCCCAGAGTGGGAGGTATCTGGAGCATTACATCCTCAATATCCGCAGAGGTATGGTTGATGAGTTCCACCTCAAGAGCCCAATCACCGGCTCCACTCTCGCCTATATCTTTGATATGGACCGCCAGGGGCAGGGTTCCGTTCATCTCCCGCACGGCGGAGAATGCCGCCCCGCCCGCCAGGGCAAATTCCATCACCGGAAAGTCCCCTCCCAGTCCGGAGAGGGCTCGGTCCAGGTCGTGCCAGAAGACGCCCTCCGGGACGCCGTCGGGATAGAGCTTCTCCAGAGCGGTAACCGAGCGATCAAAATACTCCTTGGGGGCAATCTGACCGGGATACCACTTGTTATCCAGCAGGTGCTCATTGAGGCAGTTGCCCAGGACCAGATTTGCCTGGTTGTCCTTGATATACTGGGGCCAACTGAGCATCATATAGTCAAACTCGTCCCTGGTAGCCTCGTATAACATAAGGGCTACGAAATCCACCCCGGCGTCATTCATCATGAGCACATCCTGACCGTGTTGGTGCCCCATCTCCCAGCCCAGGGTGAAGCAGAATATGGGCTTTTCCGTGCCTGACGCTTCCACCAGCTCTTTCACCAGACGGGCTACCTTGCTTGCCCGCCACCACTGCCAGAGCTCAATCCAGCCGGGAACCCGGTTCGCCAGTTTGCTCACCAACCACAGCATCCGCCCTTCAAGCCTCCTCTGCCAAAAATCTTCCGGCACCTCCAAACCCAGGTCCCTTACAAACTCATCCACCAGCTCATAGCCCCCGAAGCCGGTGCGGATATAATCAAAGCCGATATAATCTATCTCCGCCTGCCCGTCCATCCACCTTACAAGGTCTATGATGTCCCCCTTACGTTTCTCATCAGCCAAAGAGAAATGAAGCGTATATATGAAGGAACCGTCCACATAGTTGCGAGAGAACTTTGCCCCCACATCCGGCTGGGTCCTGCCGTAGGGGAGAAAACAACCGATCCAGGCGCCGAACTTCAATCCCCGCTGGTGAGCATAAGCACCCAGTTTCTTCGCCAGCTCAAAATTATACTCCCTGAAGGGCTCATCCGGAGTGGGGTAATACATAGCCTTGGTCAAGCCGGTCAGATACCAGACGGAATCGGCGCCCATAAATTCCGCCCAATCTATAATCCCCTGCCAATCTCCCAGACTGCCGTCGGGTTGCATAAATTTGATGCGGTCATATCTGGTATCCGTCTCCAAAGTGACTGCGGTAAGGGGAAAGGGAACATCCTTACTGGGGGATTTTCCGCAAATCTCAAATTTAGCGAACAGTTCCAAGTTTCCCTCCGGTGTGACCGCAGTAACCACCGCCTGATACTCACCCAGTTCTGGGTTCCAGGGCATAGCCCACTTCCCCACCCAACAACCCTGATGGGGGTCGTAGCTGAGAGGAAAATCCGAAAATCCTGCAACGCCAAGGACCTGCTCGCCATTTTTATAAATCTTCCCCCGAGCCTCAACTGCCGTATTCTTGGCGCTCTCTATGTCCACATCGGGTAAAAAGAGGTCTATCTGCACCACCTCGTAGCGCAGGTAGGACTCCTGGTCGCTCTTTAGATATGGTCCCGCTGGGGCTAGTTCCTTCTGGGCGGGTTGAACCTCCTGGTCAACCTGGTCCTGCTTACATCCGACAGTAGAGGTGATTGATACAGACGCAAACACTACCAACAGGAACCGAAAAAGGGATGACTTCAGAAGCACCTTGCCTCCATAAATTTGATGCAATTACTAATCCTCTCAAATGATAGCATAAAGCAGGTTAAGGTGGATACGTAAAGAGATGTGGTTTGAAACCTGTTGTCAGGGATACTGGATTATGTTAATATGTCAACTTTGAAAGAGGCAAATAAATGCTTACAGGCATCATCTCCGACAGCCACGATAACCTCCCCGCCCTGAAAGCGGTCCTGGGTATATTCACAGAGCAGGGGGTGGAACAGGTGATTCACGCCGGGGACCTGGTCTCTCCCTTCACCCTGGAGCCGTTCAAGGAAGCCGGTCTTCCCCTAACTGTGGTCTTGGGGAACAACGAGGGGGAGCGAAAGCTCATCACCGAACGCTTTGGTGCGGTTGGTTTCCCCGTCCATGAGGAGCCGTTCTCGCTGGAGATGATGGGAAAAAGCATGGTGGTCTGCCACCGCCCCCAAACCGCCGAACCCTTCATCGGCGAATCGGACATCGTCGTCTTCGGACACAACCACCAGCTACTGATAGAGACCAGGGATAACACATTAGTCATCAATCCCGGCGAACTTGGGGGTTGGCTTTTCGGGAAAAAGACCGCCGTGCTTCTTAAAGTTCCGGAGATGGAAACCGAGGTATTGGAGATAGATTGAGTCTATGAAGCGAAAGAGTCAAGCACAACTGACAACCAAAATATTGGTCTGGGTGGTAGATTTTCTGCTCTTCTACCTGGCGATGTTTCTTGCATACGAACTGCGTTTTCTGTTGAGCGATATTCTACATAGCCTAGGAATCCAACACATTCTTCATATCCCCGCCGTTTTTATACCCATAAGAATCTATACCTACATCAAAGCCTCGGTGCTCTACAGTGCCATTATGACTTTGGTAAGCCTCCACTTTCGTGCCTACGACCTTGAGCAACGGTCCTCCAGACTGGACGAGTTCGCCAATGCAGCCAAGATCGCCATCTTTGGGCTGATAATAACCATCGGCATCTGCTATTTCTTTAAGTGGTTTAAGATCTCCCGCTTTATCGTTCTATGGAGCATGATGTTCACCATAATACTCGTCGGAGGTTGGCGGGTTCTACTCTATTCAATAAACACCTTCCTTCTACAGCGAGGATACAATCTCGGAAATATCATCATCTATGGCGCCGGCAAAGCGGGCAAGCTACTTGCCTCAGAGATTCTCCTGTTCTCACCATATGCTAAAGCCCTGCAAGGATTTGTGGACGATGACCCCAAAGGCAAAGGCAAAGGAATCACCATTTACCAGGGCAGGAAATTGCCCTACCTAGGAAAAGGGGGGAAGCTCATCAGCCTTTGCGAAAAGATGGACGTAAACCAGGTATTCATCGCCATGCCCTCAATGAGCCATGACAAACTGCTAAGAATAATCACCATACTGAGAAAGAACAATATCACCTTCCGAATTATGCCGGACATCTTTGAGGTGATCAGCTTTAAGGTGAAGCCCTATCAGATCGGCTCCATCACCTTGTACTCCCTGGTGGGCAGTCGTTTAAACTGGTTCTTCCGATCTATCAAACGGCTGGCAGATTTTTCCATCTCCTTAATAACCATCGTCGTCACTTCACCCATATGGCTCATCATCGCCCTGGCGATAAAACTGGATTCCCCCGGACCGGTATTCTTCCGCCAGGAAAGAGTGGGAGAGGGGAACAAAATCTTCCGCATCTTCAAATTCCGTTCCATGCAACAGAATGCGGAGGCGATGAAGGAGCATCTAAAAAAGCTGAAGAAGGATGAAGTCCTCTTTAAACAGAAGGATGATCCACGAATAACCAGAGTAGGACGCTTCCTGCGCAAGACCTCCCTGGACGAGCTCCCCCAACTGCTAAATGTCCTCTTGGGCCATATGTCCATCATCGGACCCCGCCCTCTCACTCCCAAAGAGGTAGAAAGATTCAAGCCCTGGCATTACCGCCGTTTGCAGGCGCCTCAGGGAATTACCGGGCTACCCCAGGTAAGGGGTCGTTCAGAATTATCCTTTGATGAGATAATAAAGCTGGACCTCTTCTACATTGAAAATTGGAGCCTCTGGCTGGACATAAAGATTCTGCTTATGACTCTTCCCTCGGTATTTACAATGAAAGGTGCCTATTGATGAAGGGCGGTGCATAAAATTGAGGTCGTTGGTAACCGGCGGAGCCGGCTTCATCGGTTCCCATCTGGTAGATTCCCTGGTTGAGCTGGGGCACGAAGTTCTGGTCATTGACAATCTATCCAGCGGAAGGCGGGAGAATGTAAACCCCCGGGCGGAACTGAAGGTGCTGGACATCTGTGATGAGGAGGCGATATTTAAGTCTATCCACGATTTCTCCCCCAACTACATCCACCATTACGCCGCCCAAATTGATGCCCGTCTATCGGTGAAAAAACCCTCCTACGACGCCCGGATAAACATCATCGGCTCCATAAATGTCATCAAAGCCGGGGTCAAAGCCGGGGCGGAAAAATTTATCTACATATCCTCCGGCGGAGCCATCTATGGCGAGCCGCTATACCGCCCGGTGCCAGAGGACCATCCCATCAACCCCGTCTCCCAATACGGACTCTCAAAATACACCGTGGAGGAGTACCTGAGGCTCATCCACCGCCAGACCGATCTGCCCTATGTCTGCCTGCGTTACCCCAATGTTTATGGTCTCCGGCAGGACCCACACGGGGAAGCGGGCGTGTTGGCTATCTTCAGCCAAGCCATGCTGGAGGACAAACCCCTCACCATCTTCGGGGACGGCAGCGCCACCAGAGATTACTTATTCGTCTCCGATGTGGTGCGCTCCAACCTATTGGTAACCAACAATGTGCCCATAGGCAGTTACAACATCGGCAGCGGAGTGGAGACCTCGGTCAAGGAGATATTCCACCTCCTGGCAGATGCTCTCTCCTACAGGGAAAAACCCACCTATTCCTCACCAAAATTAGGCGATATCAATCACATCTGCCTGGACTGCAACAAGGCAAAAAAAGAGCTCGGCTGGGAGCCGATTGTCAACCTGAAAGAGGGCATAGACCTCCTCCTGCAAAGCCTATCCGACTAGTCCATGAAAAAAACCTCCCCATCTAGCACCATCTTGGTCTTTCTGGACCGTGATGGAGTAATCACCACCGAGAGCGGAGAGTTTATCACCCGTCCCGAGGACATCACATACATCCCCGGCTCACTTCAAGCACTGCGTCTGCTCAAGGAGGCAGGGATCCTCACCGCTATCGTCTCCAACCAATCTGGCGTTGGGCGGGGGATGATGAGTCAGGAACAGTTGATGGCGGTGCACGACCGAATGATGAGCGACATCCGCCAGGCGGGGGGAAGAATCACCATTGCCAGATACTGCCCGCACAAGCCGGATGAGGACTGTGAGTGCCGAAAGCCAAAGGCGGGTATGTTGGAGGAGATACTGAAGACGCTTTCCCGGGAGAAAGGGATAATCCCCGAAAACAGATATATCATCGGGGACAACGAACGTGATATAACCGCCGGCAAGGCGGTTGATTGCGAGCCCATCCTGGTTCTCTCTGGTTGTCTCCAGCAGAAAGATGTGCGGGCTTTGAAGGTTGCTCCAAAAATGGTCTTTCCCGACCTGCTCTGGGCGGTGCGCTGGCTTCTGGCATATAACAAATAGTCCTGCCTGAGAAGTAAAAGACCGTCCGAGACGATTCGGACGGTCTTTTTTTGTGTAGGTTTCAGGCATCTTGCTTACTGCGGGCTCCCTTCGGGTTCCTCATCTGGTTTCTTCTCCGGCTCATCAGCAGGCTTTTCCTCCGGTCTCTTGCCCTGCTTCGCCTCTTCGGCGACGAATCCCTTGACCTTTTCCTTGACCATTCCCTGTAGCTCTTCACGGATCTTACGGATCTGGGCTATCTTTTTACCAATCAGCTTAAATAGCTCCTCCTGGGAGCTGATGCCCACAGCCATCAGGAAAGCGGCGCCCTCGGAGCGACTTCGCGCCATGCCCGCATCCACCAGACTGTCAATCTTCTCCATCACTTCCCGGCTTATGCGCACCATGAGGACATTCTCTCTTCCGCTCATCAAGCCCCTGATTACCTCTCCGGTAACATCGCCTGCTGAGGAGATGGCTTCGGTGATGCGGGATTGACGAATTCCCCGACCGATGCGCTCAATCAAGCGCTCCTCCACCTCTTCCTCCCCCTTCTTTGCTCCCTTAGTGGGCTCTTCCTTGCCTTTGCGCCTAACGCCTGCACGGTGAGCTCTCTTCTTACCCTTTTTCTCTTCCATCGTTCACCTCCTTCTTAAAATACGAAACATAGTTACTCGTAATTCAATTACATGTTACCACAATTTCTTTCCCTTATCAAGGCTTTTTTGCTGTTTTTTTTAAAAATAGAGTCTAAGATAATTTCCACGAATACCAACCCATTTACAATAAATGAGGAGATATCCCAAATAGATATCCCCTCATCAAAATGTTTCCGGCACAAACAGACTTTATCGGGTAAGGTTTTTTCCCTTCCCCATTTCTCAGCTCTTGAACCTCCTCAAGAGCACCGCTTCAATTATACTCAGCTACTCCCGCCGAACCAGCCTAGCATTCCGCTGATGTAGATTAACAGGGCGAAAAGGGCTAAGCCGATAATAAGGGCTATCATCCACTTTCCGCTCTTCTCTTTGAATTCGTTCATCTTTGCCTCCTAATATCCTTCAAGATAACGATGGGCTGAAAACTCCTCCGCCGCACCATCCCACCGGGAATACCGGCCTCCAGCAGCAGAGTGCGGTTGCCACTGCGTGAGGCGTAGATAGCTACAGTCAGCGCCGCAGTGCCTCCGACCACTATTAACACCTCCTACAAATCCAAGCCGGGATTTCCGCCCAGTTTTTCTTTATGTTCCATATGCGCCTTCATCATACACCTGTCCATAACCACCTCAAGCCCGCCCTCAACAGCTACGCTCTTCGCCTCCTCATTTGAAATCCCCTCCTGCAGCCAGAGATACCGGGCACCGACTGCCACCGCATCCTCTGCTATGGGAGGGGTGTCTGCTGACCGGCGGAACACCAACACCACATCCACTCTCTCAGGAACATCCTTCAAGGAAGGATAGCATCGCTCACCCAATACCTCCTTACAGCGGGGATTGACCGGTATTATGCGATAGCCTTTATTCTTCATATAAGCACCCACCCGGTGGCTTACCCGACCGGGCTTATCAGACAAGCCCACAACTGCAAGTGTCTTTGCCTCCCG
>Ga0114919_10001357_pt1 | contig 19543 bp, 20 predicted proteins | sample BlataG_FD_88682 | JGI IMG/M metagenome (GOLD analysis project Ga0114919, IMG submission 88682) | Deep subsurface microbial communities from Black Sea to uncover new lineages of life (NeLLi) - Black_00105 metaG | ecosystem: Environmental > Aquatic > Marine > Oceanic > Sediment | place: Atlantic... | reverse complement strand
CCGGGCGAGTACCTCCACGTGGCGGACTCGTTTCACATTTACGGCTCCTGCTTCGATGAGTTCGAGGGGTTCCTGCGGTTGGTGGAGAAGCGGCCGGACCGGTACTGGACGACGGATTTTGCGCGGCCGGTGTTCGAGGAGGGCGCGCGGCGGGTGCTGAGCGAGGAGGACTTGCAACGGCAGGCGAAGGCCGCCATGGAAAAACGTCGGGATGAGTTGACATCAACCGCGGGAGAGTGAGCGTGAACGAACGTCCGGAAAGCGAACAGACTGCCGCCTCGCCGTCCTCTGGGGAAACGAGCGAGGTGAGGCGCGACGAGCGCCTGGAGACGGAGCCGCCGTATGCGTCGCCGTTTACGATTTTTGGGCGGATGCGGAGTTTCCGGCACGCCCTTGTGGGCCTGGTGTTCGTCCTCCGCAGCCAGCACAACGCATGGCTCCATGCGGTGGCGACGATCCTGGCCGTCGTGCTCGGCCTGGTGCTTCACTGGACCGGCGTGAAATCGCTGTCGGCGGGCGAGTGGTGCGTGCTGGCGGCTGCCATCACGGTGGTCTGGGTTGCGGAGGCGTTCAATACGGGCCTGGAGGTGCTGGCGGACGCGGTGATGTCGGAGCGGCAGCCGGTGGTGAAGATCGCCAAGGACGTGGCGGCGGGGGCGGTGTTGGTGGCGGCCGTCGGGGCGACCGTCGTGGGGATCGTTCTGTTCCTTCCGGCGCTGGTGGAATTGGTTTCGCGGCTGTTCGGGCGGCAGGTCGGAGGTTGATTTCGGGGGCGGCCCGGTTAAAATGGCGCCGCGACGGGCCGGGGCGTTGACGGTTTGGCTAGAGCGTCCCGGCGGGAAGGTCGCTGGGCGTGCGGCGGCGGACAAGTCCATTGTTGTGGAGTCGGGGCGTAGCTCAGTTTGGCTAGAGCGCTGCGTTCGGGACGCAGAGGTCGCTGGTTCAAATCCAGTCGCCCCGATTTTTGCCCCGCAGGGGCAAAAATAGAGCAGTGGAACAGTTGAACAGTAGAGCAGTTGAAAAGGCAAAAAGATCGGAACCACAAAGAGCGTTTGCGAGCACGATAATCTGTTCCACTGCGGTCGCCTGCTCAACTGTTCACCTGATCAAGGGGTTGTTTATGGCATTCATGTTCGAGAACTTGGACGTTTACCAAAAAGCCGTCGATTTTGCCGACCTAATCATTGAAATGACCGACAATTTTCCGAGAGGCTACAGATTCTTGGCCGACCAACTCAACCGTGCTGCACTCTCCGTTGCGACCAACCTTGCGGAGGGCAACGGGCGTTTTACCAAGGCAGACCGAAAAAACTTCTTCACGATAGCCCGCGGCTCAGTTCAAGAGTGTGTGCCATTGCTGGAGGTTGCCCGGCGTCGTAATCTACTGGATGATGAGAAACATCCCGCGCTTCGCGCTGAGTTGGAAGCTATGGCCAAGATGATCAGCGGCTTGATCAACGGGTTGGGTAAACGGAAGCAATGAAGAGAGAACCGGCAGAAGTTACTGAACTGGTGCTCAAGGCCGCCGAAAAGGCGCGCCGCGGGTGGACGGCGTCGCCCGAGTTGGCCCTGACGGGGCCGATTGACTGGCCCGTCAAATGCACGGTGGGGCCGGGCCTCGAGGGGGCGATCGCCTGCGAGAGCAAGGTCGGATATGTCAACGGCTCGCAAGGGGCCTTAATCTACCGCGGCTATGACATTTTTGACCTGTGCGCTTATTCGACGTTTGAGGAGGCGTCTTACCTGGTCTTGCACGGGAACTTGCCGACCCAAAGGCAACTGGCGGAATTCAACAAGAAACTAGTCCGCTATCGCCACACGCCGAAGACGCTGCGCCTGCTGATGGGCTTCCCGGTCGAGGAGATGAACGTGATGGCGGCGTTGCGTCTCGCCACCAACCTGATGCGGCAGGAGTTTACGTTTGCGGATCAGAAGGAGGCAAAGCGCGAACCCGCCAAGGCAATCAGCGCAGACGAAGACTCCATCCCCATGGAAACGATGCCTACGGGTGAACCGAGGGCGGTCTATGAATTTGCGAGACCCAAACGCCGCAAGCGCCGGAAGGAGGCCGACTGGGCCGTCCAAGAAGGCGCCGACCTCGAATCCTGTTACCATCTGATCGCGGGGGTCGGGACGCTTGCGGCGGCGACGGAGCGGTTGCGGCAGGGGTTGATGCCCATCGAGCCGCACCCGGAACTGAGCCATGCGGGCAACTACCTCTATATGCTCACCGGGCGCCGCCCGACGCCGGTCGAAGAGCGGATCATGGACATCGCCCTCATTCTCCACGTGGACCACGGCATGAACGCCAGCACGTTCGCTACGATGGTGGTCGCCTCGACCCTCTCGGACATTTATCTATCGGTCGGCTCGGGCATCGCCGCCTTGAACGGGCCGCTCCACGGCGGCGCCAACGAGCAGGTGATGCGGACCCTTCGCGGGATCGGCGGGCCTGAAAACGTCAAGGCCTGGTATGAGAAAGCCCGCGCGCGCAAGCAAAAAATCATGGGTTTCGGGCATCGCGTTTACAAGAGTTACGATCCGCGCGCCCAGATCCTCGGACCGCTGGTAAAACTCCTGGCGCGGAGGCGGAAGGACGTGCGGCCGCTGCTGGCCACCGCCGAGGCGCTTGAGAAGGAAGTCGTCGGCGACCTCGGCGCCCGGAAGGGAATCTATCCGAACGTCGATTTCTACTCCGGGCTGCTTTATACCTGCCTGGGGATTCCGGAGGACCTGTTCACCCCGACGTTTGCGGTGGCCCGCGTTTCGGGTTGGACGGCGCGGGTGCTGGAGTATCTTCAGAAGAACCGCATCTTCCGCCCTCGTGCGATCTACAGCGGCCCGTTCGACATGACCTATGTGCCGATTGAGCGCCGCGGCGCGAAAAAGCGTTCCAGATGACTCTCCGCCCGGCGGAGCCGTGACGCCGGTCGCCGCCACGGCGCGAGGCTGTCGTCGTCAAGGACGGGGCACGCGCGTTGGCAGGGTTATAAAGCGGGCCCCTTTCCTCACGAGTACTGAGTCATCGACGGGGCGAGAGCGGCTCGTGGAAGTGGATGCTCCTTCAATGGGCCGGCCTGACGGTCCTGGCCTACCTCGCGACGCTCGTTGTTTACCAGGTCGGCAGCGCCCTCGGCCTCGGCGCGGGGTGACAGGGGCGCACCTGGAGTCGCCGGGACAGTGTTGATTATGGCGGGTTGCGGCATACAATGTGGGCGCGATGCTCGATTACGACGAACACTGTCGCCACATAATCGCCGAGGTGAGTGCTTTTATTACGTGGGGGCTCGCCAACCCCGACAAGGTCCGCTGGATTCCCCGCAAGCGCGTCGGCGAAGGCGGATTCAGCCGCCGATTCCAGACCGTCTTCTGGGCCAACGTCTTCGGTGCCGCCCAGATTGCTTCCGGCGACCTCGTGCACCGCTTCCTCCGCTGGGCCCGCCTGGGATAAAACCGCCGCCTGGCGTAGGAGCGTGGGAGGAAAGGAACGGGCGCGGCACGGCGGTTGGGGGCGGCGAGCAACTCTCGCCGGAAGCGACTTCCGCTGTTCAGGTTGGCACGAAGACACTTGAAGACCAGGCCCCGGAGCCACGGACCACCCTTCCGCCGGGGGTGTGGCAAATTCCTATCAAGTCCCCCACCCCCCGCGTGCCGATAAATGTCCTGGAGCGGGTGTGGTTTTCACTTCTTCCTCAATGGGAGGCGATGCGTTGCCACCTTCGGAAACCGAAGCGCTGAAACAGGAACTGGAGCAGACTCGCCGGCGGGCCGAGCGGCTCGAACAGTCCCTCGTCGAGGCCCAGCGCCTGGCGACGGTCGGCCAACTGGCCGGCAGCATGGCCCACGAGTTCAATAACCTCCTGACACTCATCATCGGCCGCGCCGAACAGGCTCTCAAGTACGACGACCCGGACATGCGACAAAAGGCGCTCGAGAAGAGTGTCGAGTTCGGTCGGCGTGCGGCAGACATCGTCGCGAGCCTGCTGGGGTTTGCGACGGGGCGGAAAGACGAGAGCGAACTCATCGCCGCCGACGCCCTCATGGACGCCGCCGTCAGGCTCGTGGACTGGCACCTGCCGAAGGACGGCATCCAACTCGTCCGCCAGTACGAGACCTCGGCCAAAGTCCGCGTCGTCCCGGTGCGCGTGGAACACGTCCTCCTGAACCTTATCCTGAACGCGCGGAAGGCGATGAAACCGGGCGGCGGGACGCTCACCCTCAGCGCGACCCTCTCCGAGACGCCGGGCTACGTCGCCCTGAAGGTCCAGGACACCGGCTGCGGCATCAAGCCGGAGCACACGGCGAAGATCTTCGAGCCGTTCTTTACGACCGCGCCGAACGGCGAGACGAGCGAGCGCGAAAGCAGGGGCAGCGGCCTGGGTCTGCCCATCGCCAGAGACCTTGCGCGGCAGGCGGGCGGCGAAATCCACGTCAAGAGCACGCCCGCTACCGGCTCGACCTTCACCGTGCTCCTACCGATTGTCGAAGAAACCACGTGAAAAAGGGTCCCGGACCCTTTTTCGGTCCGTATTTCACTGCGCTGGGCAACGGTTCAACCGATTTGGCCGGATAGGGGCCGCCCGGGCGAAGGATACATTTCCCGGTCCTTCCCGGAGATTCTTCGTCGCTCCGCTCCTCAGAATGACACCGTGGGGGCTCGCGCCGTTATGCCGTCACTTCATCATTCCACATTCGATGTTCGCTGTTCCCCGTTGCTGTTCCACTCCGCATTCGGCATTCGGACTTCCGCATTAGGCCGTCCCTGGTCCCTGTCCCCCGTTCCGTGCCTTTTCGCGTTCCGCTTTCCGCATTCCCCTTTTTGGATGCGGCCCTCACGGGCCGAATTCCGTATTGCGTTTTTCCCCTTCCCAACGTATCTTGATTCTCATCCCCGACGGACGGAAAAAAGGGTCCAGGACCCTTTTTTCTCCTGCTGTTGTGGACGGATCGGTAATTGTAAGTCTTCGGCATGGGGAGATGGAACGATGCAAACCAAGATTAGCCGCCGGGTGGCCGACCGAATTGCACGTGAGGTATTCCTCAGAGTAGCAGAGACTCTCAATGAGGCCGACCGGACGGGAAGGCTATGCGCCTTTGCGTATTCTGGGAACAGCCTCGAAAAATGGCTTCTCTGCGAAACGTATCACCGAGTCTATCAAGATTGGGAGTGCATTGTACCTCATCGCTATGCGTCGGATTGGGACACGTGGATGGAGGTACCGTGCCCAGGTCAGGAGCATCCCGGCAAACATATTGACCTTTTCTTGGGTCCTTTGATGCGATTTCCTGGCGCCCGAGGTTACGAGCAACCCACACCGAGTACGCCGGTCTTTGAATTCAAGGTCTTGAGGGACGATGACTGGCCTGATGGCCGGAAAAGCGTGCTCCGCGATTGTAAGAAACTATCCTGTGCCGGTTTGCTTAACGGTTTTATTGTGGTCCTTTATCGTGTTCGCGAGAGACGAAAACTCGACGAGCTGAGAAAAGACCTCCGTGACAACGTCCCCTCGATCGAACCTCTGGCTGAAGAGCATCGTGAACACCATGTGGATCTTGCCGAATGGTCGGAGGGCAAAGTCTCCTTTTTTGCGGAGGCCTTCAGAATCGTCCAACGGCTCCCTCCATATCGCCCCCAAACATCTCAACCCCTTCACCAGGGGTTCACGATGTCTGGGGCGCTTCCCAACCGCTTCGAGGATGACGCTTGCAAGGAATGTAAGTCCTTGTAGAATAAGGCGGACAGAGTTTTCTGTAGCCACAGGCGAAGGGTCGGAGCCGCGTCGCGACCGAGGCGACCAGGCGGACCGCGCCCCGCACCACCAAGATCGGCGATGCTTTCCGGGCGGGCGCAGTCCGGGCCCTTGTCGAGCCAACTTCGCCCGAGGCGACGGACCTCGTCCCAGTCGGAGGCCGCGCCGAGCAACACGTAAAATACCCGCCTCTCCGTCCAACGGTTGAGTTGCATATCCTTGCAGTACTCCGAGTAGTCCTTCCAGAACGACTTGATCCGCTGGCCCTCCGGGACGAAGAACTGCCCGATCGAACCGAAACTGTACGAATATGGCGAGCCCGGCTTCCACTCCGACGTCTGCGAATTCGCCCAGCCGATGGGCCAGTGGTCCCATCGCCCGGCTCCCCATCCACTGCCGCCCTCGGCCCCCGGCGTGCAGTGGTCGATCAATTGGTTCTTCTCGCCGGGGAAGCCGCTGGCCTTGCCCAGCACGGCGAAGAGCAGTTTCTCTCGGAAGGGCATGACCAGCGCGCAGCCGGCCGACTGCGAAATGGCCTTGAGCGTCTCGTCGTCGCCCTCACGCCGAACCGTACCCTTCTCGTCCCAGTAAATGTCGTAGCGCTTCTGCGAATACAGGTCCAGCGCCGTCAGAACGCGGAAATCCTGCTGTTTCTCGTCGGCCGTGAACATGTCTTTGAGCGTCGCGCCCACCGGCGCGATGCCGAAGAGCTCAACGGGATCTGTGCTGTAGCCGATCACCTCGCCCGGCATGAGACTCTCGTAGGTCATCCGGCGCAAGACCAACCCGTTGGGATAGGCGAAGTAGTCCTCCGTCCCGCGGAGTCGGGGCTCCGTATCGTTGTTCATATTGACGCAGAAGTAGGTCCACCGCACCCAGACGCGCTGCGGGCCGCTTTCCACGATGTCCACGAAACTGTTTCGCTCCTTGCGCCCCGGATTGTTGAACAGTTCGGCGTCGCCCAGGTTGCCTTCGAAGAACTGGTTGCACATCCCGGCCCCGCTGGGCAACTCGATCCACGGACAGTAACTGGCTTCGTGACTGAATACGAACCGCTGGGGATGGTCTTTCCAGAAGACGACCACCGCCTTCTTGGCATTGATGTCAGCATGCGGCGGGCTGGGCTTCAGATCGCCTTTGTAGCCGCCGGGAGCGTAGTCGTTCACCTCGACGGCGGAGACTCCCTGAGTAATCCGTTTGGCCAATTCGGCCATGCCGATGGGCGAGGGCTTCTCGAATACCGGCTCCGGTCCCTCCCCCGCCTTGCAAGCGCCGGACGACGGCCCAGACGCCGCGGGCACGGCGGCCGCATGACAGAACCAGCTCGCGCCGACCGCAACCAGCACCAGCGCCGCCACGACGCCAGCGCCCAGATTCCAACTCAGCAGGATCCCGTTCATGTACGATTCCTTCACTTGCTCGCGTTCATTAAGAGCCTATCCTAATAACCCTCGTTTTGCCGATACCTCCTGTGGCAATGATGCCACGAGGAGGGTTGACGATGGGCGAGCGGAAGGATCCATATCGGGTGTCGGACGCGTTGTGGGCCAAGATCGAGCCGCTGTTGCCCAAGCACCCGAACGCGCACCGCTTCGGCGGCGGGCGACCCCGGGTGCCGGACCGCCAGGCGATGGACGGCGCCATGACCAAGGCCCCGCTGGGCGGGGAAAAAAACCGGCCCCAACCCCACGGACCGGGCCAAAAAGGGCGTCAAACGCAGCCTGCTCACGGAGGCGTCGGGCGTGCCCATCGGGGTGGCCGTTGACGGGGCGAATCGCAACGACTTCAAGATGATGGACGCGACGCTGGAAAGCATTCCGGTCACGCGTCCCAAGCCGACGCCGAAGAGGCCCCAAGGGATGTGCCTGGACAAAGGGTACGACTACGACGAGGCGAGGGAACTGGCCGAGGCGTTCGGGTACACGGCCCACATCCGGGCACGGGGGGAGGAGGCCCAAGCGCTCAAGCGCGAGGCCGGCTTCAAGGCCCGCCGGTGGGTCGTGGAGCGGACGCACAGCTGGCTGAACCGCTTCCGCCGCGTGCTGGTGCGGTGGGAGAAGAAGGCGGCGAACGATCTGGCGCTGCTTCATCTGGTCTTTGCCGTCATCACGTTCCGCTGTGCCGGGTTATTAGGATAGGCTCTTAGTGTGTGAACGGTCACTTTTTCGCGCGGGGGGACTCTTGCTCCACCTCACGCGGCCTTGCGACCGGCGTTTGGTTTATAACTGGTCGTCGAGCGGCGGCAGGCCGTCCTCTTCCTCCTCTTTCTCCTCTTCTTCCTCTTCCTCCTCTTCCTCCTCTTTCTCCTCGCCGCCGTACTTCCACTGGTCCGCCTCGTCCATGTCCTCGAACTCCCGGTGCATGCGGCGGAAGAGTTCCTTCTGCATCGGGGCGATCTTCTTATACTCCGCGATGGTGGCCATGTAGGCCCGCGTCATCATGTCGAGCCGAAGCAACTGGTGTTTCAGCAGGCACTCGGGTTCCTTGATGTTCGAGAAGGGATTGCACTTGAATTGGACCTGGCCGTCCGGACCCATTTCACAGAACTCGCAGTCCTTGCATTGAATCATGGCGCAACTCCCGTCTCCAAGTACCACCTTCATCATACGACGGCAAAGGCCGAGAAGCAAGGGCGGCATGACCGAAGACGGTGCCCTGAAACACGGGGAACGGCGCCCGCTGCCTCGGCGACGGCCTCAAAAGGCTCGAAGAGCGCGACGAGCAGCGGTGCGGGGCTGAGGCGGCAGGGAAGGTCCTCGCCGGAGGCGGCGGCCACGCTCAAGCCCGGCGGAAACACGGTCGCGGTTCACTGCAAGAACACCGGCGGGCCGGAATTTGTCGACGTGGACATCGTCGAGGGCGCCGAGGAGTAGCGTCAGCGGCCTTGGCGTCGCCTCCGTTGCTGGTGCTTCCGTCGGCTTTCGTCTTGGCGAATTTCCTGCGTTTGGAGGCGCTGGACGCGGATGCCGCTCGGCCCGTCCACGGGGCAGACGTTCTCGCATATGCCGCACCCGGTGCACCGTTCCCGAAGGACGTAGGGTAGGACAAGGGGTCGCATCTTCGGCGGCATGGCGTCGAGTTCGGCCTCCTCGGCCGCCGTCAGCCCTTCGCGGTCGCGCCTGGCTTCGAGTTCTTCGTAGCGGTGGCGCCTGTCTTGCGGCATCTTGAGCCATTCGTTGTTCGCCACCTCAACGGTGCGGTGAGAAATGGCTTTCTCCGGCACCGGACATTGCTCTTCGCACGTCAAGCATGACTCACCGCGCGCCCACGGCAGGCACCGGCTCTTGTCGAGCACAGCCGTGCCGATCTTCCACTCCTCCTTTTCAGCCTGTGTGAGGATACGGATGGCGCCGGTTGGGCACACCGTCGCACAGAGGTTCGCGGCCCGCTCGGCCGCCCCGCCGCGCTCTTGGTCTTCCTTACGGACGGCGCAGAAGTAGTCGCAGTATCCGATGTTGTAAACGAAAGTGGGCGTCCAGAGGCCGGCGATTCCGTCTTCGATTCCGGATGGGTGCAGGGCATTGGTCGGACAGACGCGCATGCACTCGCCGCATCGGATGCAGGTCGCCAGGAACTCCGGGTCCGGCCGCAGGGCGCCCGGCGGGCGGAGCATCGGGTTCGACTCCTCCTTGGCGCGGGAGCGCTGGTCCAGGAGGAAAGCCGGGCCGAGGACCGCCCCCGTGAGGGCCGTCCCCAGAAACGCGCGGCGGCTCGGCAGGACATGCGGCACCGGCCGCACGGAACCCGGCCGTCCCAGGCCGACGTGAATCGCGCCGGCGGGGCAGAACGCTCGCTCGCACGCGTAGCACAGGATGCATTCCTGCACGACGACGCGATATTTCTCCCCACCCGGAGCCGGCTCGAATGCCCCCATCTTGCATCGCTCGCGGCAGCGGTCGCATTTGGTGCATTTTTCGCTCACTCGGGGGCGGAACGGGCTGACCGAACCGAGGAGCCCCAGCAGGGCGCCGAGCGGGCAGAGATTGCGGCACCAGAATCGCTTCTGATAGGCCTGGACGAGCACAATCGCAGCAAGCAGGGCGAAGAAGGCCCAGGCCCACCGGTACCCCGCCCACTGGCTGCCTTCTTTGAGGTCGGCTTCCTGGGTGAGGAGATGGTGACGGCGTGCCCAATCGTATGCGCCGGCCGCGCCGGGCACGCCGCGCTCCTCCGCCGCTATGAGGGCAGTCCTGGCAGCATGGTCGGCCATCGGATAGACCGCCACGCCGAACGACCGGGTTGCGATGCAAACGGGATCGAACCATCCGAAGACACCCAGCCCGAAAATGGCCAGAACGAGGACCAGAACAAGCAAGCCGTACTTGATTTGTCGAAGCCTCGGAGCCGTATTCTTCGACCGGTTGCGCCGGCGGAACAGGATCTTGTCGACGATGTCCTGGATAGTGCCCAGAGGACAGATCCATCCGCAGTAGGCCCGCGGCGCAACAAGCGAGAGCGCCACGACCACCAGCGCCGCCAGGAGCGATGCCGTAAACCCGCCCGCCAGGAGCGCCCCCACGAGAATCAACGGGTCCGAGATGAGAAAGAGTTGGGCCAGGTATGGATGAGCCGCCACAAACGTGCCGCGCGCCGTCAAAATCACCAGGCCCGCAAACAGACCGAAAAAGGCGAGTTGCGCGATGACGCGGAGGACGTGCAGGGGATGGTGGGGCTTCTCGGGTTGCGCCATCAGGCGGCCACCTCAATTTGGCCGGGGTCGGCGACGCCGAGTCCAGCCGCCGCGCCGAGGGCAATGTGCTCGACGGCCGCCAGGTCGTGGTGGCCCTTCGGCCAGGGGAGATTGGCCGGGTCGGCGCCCCACGCGTCCACGGTCACGGCGCTGGTGCCGCAGACGACCGTATCGGCCCGGACGACATACTCGGCACGTCCGCCGCCGGGACCGTTCGTGATCATAACGCGCGTGGCGTCGAGGATATTGAATGTGGGGCGGACGACGACGTTCAGGTCGGCCAGGTTCTGGTGGATTTCCTGGTGCATTTTGCCGCGATCGCCGCCCTGGGTCCCCATCAGGTTCTTCATGCACAGAGTGACCAGGCTCAGGTTGTGCACCTTGGCGACGGCAATGTTGATGAAGACGTCGGCCGAGAGCGCGTCCTCGTAGATCGGCCACTGTTTGAGGCGCTTGACTCTGGGATCGTCGAACAGAACGGTGCGGAAGCGGTGGCGGGCGCAGAGAGAGACAGAGGCGCCGGCGCGCCGGGCGGCCGTCTCGATGCCGCTGAACTCGTAGCACTTGGAGTCCGTGCCGACGCTGTTGTCGAAGACCTTGACCTCCCGCGCCCCCGCTTCGAAGCACAGGCGCACGACCTCTGCCACGATGTCCGGGTGGACGGTGGCGCCCATCTCGGGGACCTGGGACCAGCCGATGTTCGGCTTGATGGTCACGAGGTCGCCTTCGCGGACGAAGGTGCGGACGCCCTCGGGGCCGCAGAGTTTCTCGATGGCCGTCCGGACGGCCGCAGCCGGGCCTTCGCCCGCCGTAGGGCTACGGCCCGCAGGCGGGTCGGCGGCGCCTTGGGCGAGGCCGATGCGCGCCTTCCAGGCGTCGGCGTCGGGGTGCGGCCGGGCCTTCATGCGCCAGCCGCCCGGCCCGGGTTCCTTGCCGGCGCATCCCGCCACGGCCGCAGCGCCGCACGCGGCCGCGCCGACGCTCCGAAGAAACGCGCGGCGGCTCAGGCGATGCTGCATCTCCGGCTCCTACTTGGCGTCCTCGACCCCTGCGTCGAGGGCGGGACACGGCATGCCGTGTCCCTACGATTTCCGGGCTCCTACTGGGCGTCCTCGACCCCTGCGTCGAGGGCCTTGATGAACCCCTGGACAATTTCGATCAGCACGTCGAGGGCGAACGGTTTGCGCAGGTAGTCGTCCACACCGAGTTGCTCGGCGAACTGTTTGTGGCGCATGCCCTCGTTTCCCGTGACGATGCAGACGAGGGGGCGTTTGCCCTTCATCTCGCGTTGGCCTTTGAGTTTTTGGAGGATGAGAAACCCGCCGCGCTTCGGCAGCATGATGTCGAGAACGAGGATGTCGGGGTCCTCCGCCTCGACGAGGTCCATGGCTTCCTGGCCGTCGGCGGCCGTGAGAACCGCCTGCCCCAGTTCCCCGAGCGCCATGGCCATGGTGCTCAGGATGTCCGCGTCGTCGTCCACGATGAGGATCTTGTACTTGCCATTCGTTTCCTCGGGTGCCATCACGAATTCCTCCTGGAACGTTCCTCCCGCGGCCGGTCTATTCTACGGCGGAGCCCGGCCGTCGTCAACGAAAGCGAAGGCTGCATTTGCTCTCGTTCAGCCCCTACCGTGTCAGCAGAAACAGCGCCGGGACAATGACGACAAAGCACACCAGGTGTGTCAGGATGAAGGTCGTGTTCGCCAGGTCGCGGTTCAGGTTGAAAAGGTTGGCCATCAGGACCGAATAAAGGGCGGTCGGCATCGCCGCCAACAAGAGGCAAACGTAAAGCGGCACGCCGGAGAGGCCGAACGCCAGGGCGGCGCCCAGCATCAGAGCGGGGCTGACGAGGAACTTCAGCGCGCTCGTTCCCAGCGCCGGTTTCCAAAACGGGGCCAGTCGCCGCAGCCGGACCGTCAGGCCCACGCTGCCGAACTGCATGACAATCCCTGCAACCATCAAGGCGTCGATGATGTGCCATTGTCGGATGAGCGGCGAGGGTTTGAAGCCTTTCAGGTTCAGGACGAGGCCGAGCGCCACCGTGTAAAGGGGTAGGCTACGGAGGTCGGTCAGGCTGCGCGTGAGCACGTCGGCCGCGTATCGGAGAACCGACGGTCGCGGGCCCTTCGACATCTGGGGCTCGCCGTAGTGACGCGCAATCGGAAAGCAGAACAGAAACGCGAAGAACGGCCACATCATGCAAAACATCTGCTCGAGGGCCAAGCCCTGGATGCCCCAAAGAGCAAAGCACAGGGCCCCGCCGAGCGTGTAGCCGACGTTACCCATGCCGCTTTGAAGGCCGAAGACGGCCCGGTCCTTCGGATCCATGCGCAGGCGCCGGGCCATGGCCAGGCCGATGAGGCTGGTCGCCACGGCGGCCAGCGCCCCGGTGACCGGCACTTTCCAGACGCCGGGCGGGATCACTAGGTGCCAGACGGCCAAAAGCGCGATGGGCGCATCGACGCCGATAATCGCTGCGCTCATAATCGGCTTGGCCCATGCGGCTTTGGCGAGACCGGTCCGGCGCAGGAGGTAGCCTGCAGCGCCTGCGCCGGCGATGCACGCGAAAAAGACAGCCAACTTCGTCTGATGCGATTCAATCTGGGCGGCGAGAATGCCGGTCACGAGGGCCGCGCCTTTCTGTGGGGTGATTCGGTCTCGATTCGCTCGCGCAGCGTGTCACAGGAGGTCACGTCTGCGGGCAGGCCTTTCTCGGTCGGGCGCGCGATGGGTCCGGTCACGCCCATCAGCACCCGCGTGGCCACTTTGCCGGCTTCGACGCCGGGCTGGTCGTAGGTATTGATGCCGAGCGTCTCGCCGGCGATGGACGTCTGGACCTCGAGCATGTAGAGAAGTTGGCCCACGGCGTGCGGCGTGACGTTCGGGAGGACAATCCGCACCGTCGGACGCTGGGATAGGACCGTGAGGGCCCAAACCGTCGCCTGCTCCTCGGCGTGGAAGAGTTCAGCCAGCGTCCTTCCCGCTAGGTAGTCGAGGCCTTCGAGCGCCTCCGGCGCTTGAGGAATTGACACTTTGGCGCCGAAGTCCTCGACCGAGAGGATCGTGATGACCTTGTCGTTCGGTCCTTCGCGGTAAAGTTGGACCTGCGAGTGCTGGTCCGTGACGCCGAGGGCCTTGATGGGCGTCGGGCCGACCGCCGTGCCGTCCTCGCGCGTCTTGCCGAGGCTCTCGGCCCAGAGTTGGCGGTACCAGTCGGCGACGTCCCTGAGCGCGGCCGAGTAGGGCATCATGACGCTCATGATCTTGCCCTTTCGGTTCAAGCCGATTTGGACGGCGGCGCTCTGGGCGGCGGGGTTGGTCGTGAAGTCGGTTGAGGAGCATCGCTCGTCCATCGCGGCGGCGCCGGCCAGGAGTTCTTCGATGTTGACCCCCAGCATCGCCGCGCCGAACAGGCCGACGGGCGAAAGGACGCTGAATCGGCCTGCGACGCTGGCAGGAATAGTGAAACCTTCAAGTCCCTCCGCCTCGACCATCGGGCGGAGGAGTCCGGCCTCTGTGTCCGTGGTCACGACCAAGTGCTCTTTCCACCCGTCGCCGACACTCGTTTTCAGGAAATCCAGGACGATGAGGAATTGGGCCATCGTCTCGGCGGTTTCACCGCTCTTGGAGATGACGTTGACGAGTGTCCGCTTGGGGTTGACGAGGTCGAGCATGGCGGCGAACTCGGCGGGGTCCACGTTGTCCATGACCCAGAGGCGCGGCCGCCCGCCGCGTTTCTCCGGCCCGAGCAGGTTCCAATAGGGGGGGCACAGGGCGGTCTTCAGCGCCGTCAGCCCGAGCGCCGATCCGCCGATGCCGAGGACGACCAGGTCGTCGAATGTTCCTGCCTTCGCCCGCACGCTTTCCAGGACTTGGTCGCATTGGGATAGCCGCTTATCGCACGGCAGGTCGCGGTAGGGCGTCCGGTCGCGCGCCTTGTTGAGGCGGCGGACGATTGGAACCGTCTCTTTCCCCAGGTCGGCCCATTCCTTCTCGGTGAGGCCGTGCTGCTTGCTCTTCAGGGCTTCAGCCAGGGCTCCCTGGCATTCGAACCGGATGTTCTTTTCGGCCATGTTTTGACTCCTTGCCGATTCCGCTGGGCACCTGCCCCAAGGGTCGGGGCTCAATGCACACATGTTACGCCGGTGCGACACGTTCGAGGCGCACGAACTTCGGGTCCAGAAGTTTTTCTCCTACCGTGTTGAAGCAGATGCGCACGAAGCGCCGGCCGCCACTCGTTTTGAACCGGGCGATGCGGCCCAGGCCGTAGGTCGGATGGCGCACCAGTTCGCCGACGGCCAGTCCGGTTTCCGAATCGATTTCCGTCCGCGTCGTTCGCTCCGGGCCGGGGCCCGTGTAGCCGGAACCCGAATCGAGCGGCGCCGGCCGCGTGCCGCTCGTCTCGTCTTCGGCCCGGACCGTTTCAGGCGGGATCTCCACGAGGAATGGGCTCTTGACACATCGTGTCGTTCGGCCGTGAATCCGGCGGAACCGCACGCGCGTCAGCGTCAGGTGACACTTCGCGCGTGTCATGCCAACGAATAAGAGCCGCCGCTCTTCCTCAATTTCCGCCTGGCTGTCGCTGCTTCGCTCGTGGGGAAGGAGGCCTTCCTCGCATCCGGCGATGAAGACGGCCGGAAACTCGAGGCCCTTGGCGGCGTGGAGTGTCATCAGCGGCACGCGGTCCGGCGATTCGTCGTACCCGTCCTGGTCGCTCGAGAGGTTCACCGTTTCGAGAAATCCTTCGAGGCCGCGCGCGAGGTCCGGCTCCTCGGCCTGAAGCGCGTCGTGCCGCGCCCCCAGCGTCACGAGTTCATCGAGGTTCGCGCGCCGGTCCGTTTCCTCCTCGCCCAGCCACTCAGCGTAGCGCGTCTCGGCGATTGTCGCCTCAAGAAGTTCGCGGATGCTGCTGTCGCGCCTCTCGCGCAGGCGGTCCATGAGGTCGGCGAAGTTCTTGACGGCGGCCCGCGCGCGCGACGGCAAATCTGCCATGTCGGCGGCGTGATGCGTCGCTTCGAAGAGGCTCACGCCCTCGCGCTTCGCCCACGCTTCGACCGCCTCGACCGTCTTCGCGCCGATGCCCCGAGGGGGCGTGTTGATGATGCGGCCAAGATTGACTTCGTCGCGCGGATTGTGCAGGACTTCGAGATACGCGAGCACATCGCGGACTTCCCGCCGCTCATAGAAGGACGTGCCGCGGACGACCTCATAAGGAATTGGCGGCCGGGCGCGGCGCAGCGCATCCTCCAGCGCCCGCGTCTGGGCCACCGTGCGGACGAACACGGCCGCGCCGCCGTAGGGGAGACCGTCGGCGTGGAGGCGCTCGATGCGGCGAACGATGGAGGCGGCCTCGGTTTCCTCATCGTCGGTTTGGACGATGCAGACCGGCTCGCCGGTGGGGTTGTGAGTGTAAAGATCCTTTTCCTTTCGGTTCGTGTTGTGGCGGATGGTGCCGGAGGCGGCGGCGAGGATTGTCTTCGTGCTCCGCCAGTTCTCTTCGAGGCGGATGACCCGGGCGTCGGGAAAATCTTTCTCAAAATCGAGAATGTTCGAGATTTGGGCCCCCCGCCAGCCGTAGATCGACTGGTCGGGGTCGCCGGTCGCGCACAGGTTCCGGCGCCGGCCCGCCAAGAGCCGCGCGATGACATACTGGGCGTGGTTCGTGTCTTGGTACTCGTCGATGAGGATATAGTGGAACCGGTCATGCAGCAGGTCGCGGAACTCCGGGTTATCGCGGAGGCCGATCGCGACCTCCATCAAGAGATCGTCGAAATCGAGGGCGTTCGACTCGCCGAGAGCCGCCTCATAGACCGCGTAAACGCGGGCGATGCGCTTGGCGGCCCAGTCGTCGGCGCCGGCGGTGAACTCGGCCGCGCGGCAGAGATGATTCTTCGCGCTGCTGATGCGGTCGCGCATACGGTCCGGTGCGAAGCGCATCGGGTCGAGGTTCAGTTGGGCGAGGGCGCGCTTGACAGCCGCTTCCTGGTCGGCCGTGTCGTAGATGGTGAAGTGCGGGTCCACGCCAACCAGGTCGCCGTACTCGCGCAGCATGCGGGCGCAGAAACTGTGAAAGGTGCTGACGAAAGGCCGACGCTCCCCTGAAACGAGAGCGCTGGTGCGGTCTCGCATCTCCCCGGCCGCCTTGTTCGTGAACGTAATCGCCAGAATCGCATGGGCCGGGACGCCCCGGTCCATAAGGTAGGCGATGCGGCGTGTGATGACGCGCGTCTTTCCGCTGCCGGCGCCGGCGAGGACGAGCAGGGGACCTTCGCCGTGTTGAACGGCTTCGGCCTGGCTCGGCGTCAGATCGTCGAGAGTGTTCATAGGGTCTGCTGTGCGTCGGGGCCGGCCGCTTGCCCGGTCCGATGTGGCAAGACGTCCGGGTTGGCCCGCCCGGGCGCGGCGGCTATCATAGCAACGCATCGGGGCCCTGTCCAACGTCGGCGTGGCAGGCTGGGGGGAGTTTCGGTGAGAAGGGCTTGCCATGCTACCAATGTTAGGTAAGAAGATTGCTGCATAGCGCGAGAGGGCGGGGAGTCTCGGATGGCGTCTGACGGCTGGATCACCGTGGGTGTGGCGGCGGTTGTGCCGATTCTGCGCATCTGGCCGCTTTAGACCGTTCGGGCGGGTTTCGGGGGCGGTTCGTCGTAATTCCCTTCACGCCGCCAGACCTGGAGCATCAGTTCGTACCGCCCCAAGGGCATTCCCGTGTAAATGCAGTTGCTCGTCGAGAAGATGTATCCGCCTCCCGGCATTCCGTGCCGAAGCGCGTAGCGGGCCGACGCGGCGCACTCTTCGTCGGTGCCGGTGTCCAGCAGGCCGCAGTTGACGTTCCCGATGAGGCACACCTTCTGGCCCACCAGGCGCTTGATCTCGGCCAGGTCGACGCCGCCCTGGGGGTCAAGGCTGTGAAGCGCGTGTGGCCGCGCAGCAACCAGCGAATCGAGAATCGGCATGATGTTGCCATCCGTGTGCTTGATCGTGTAGAAGCCCATCTCGCGGTATCCCGCGATGAGCCGCGCCAGGTACGGCGCGACGAACTCGTCGAACATGCGCGGCCGCAGAAATGGGCCGGAGTTCAGGCAGTAGTCCGAGCACAGGGCGTACCCGTCGAGGGCCCCGTGCCGGCGGTAGGTCTCGGCCTCGGCGAGGGCCCGGTCGACCATCCGCTGGGCGTCGTCCTTCAGGCCCTCGGGGTCCTCGACCAGGCGGGCCGAGAACTCCATCATGTGGCCGCCGTCCGGGATGCCGTACGTCGCGTCGCCGTGGATCATTAGGAAGTAGTCGTCGCCGGAGAGGTCGCGGACGGCGTCGAGGCACCGGCGGGTCTCGTCGGCCGAGTCGCGGCCCCATCCGCCGGGACCGTGGAAGAAGATGGCTGCGTGCTCGTACGTGCGGGCGGTCTGCACGTAGAGGTCGGCGATGTCGCGGCGGTGCAGGTCGCGCTCGGTCTCCGCCATCTGCCCCCACTGGCCGTAGTGCCGCTGCGAGGGATGGACCCGGCCGAATGCCTCCATCGTCAGGAAAAAGACCAACTCGAAGTGCGGCACGCGGCCCGGCGGCTGTTTGCCCTCCAGGGCCAGGATGAACTTTTCGCGCGGCGTCATCCGCTCCCTTTCATCATCCGCAGATCACGGGGCGACTGAGCAGAAACCTATCCGTTCGGCGCGGGCGGGTCAATACCTCCCCGTGAAATCTCTTGTGGCGACCAAGAAGACCCGTATGCTGAGAAGGCCATGATTGTGGGACACGGCATAGACCTGTGCAGCGTCGCGCGGATTCGGCGGATGCTCGATGAGCATGGCGAGGCGTTTTTGTCGCGCACTTTTACGGAGGCGGAGGTCGCCGACGCCCGCCGGCGCAAGAAGGAGTTTGAAGAGATGCTTGCCGGCCGCTTCGCCGCCAAGGAGGCGGTGATGAAGGCGCTGGGAACGGGCTGGGCGGGTGGCGTGACGTTCGGAGGAATCGAAATCGTCAACGAGCCGACCGGCCGGCCGGTCGTGCGCCTGCACGGCGGAGCGGCCGAGAAAGCCCGCACGCTAGGCATCACGTCCTGGCACATTTCCATTACGCACACCGAAGACGTGGCGATCGCGTCGGCGATTGCCGAAGGGCCGGCCGCCACCGATTAGGGTGGCCCTGCCAAACTTTTCCGAAGGCATCATCGGCGGCCCCCGAGCCTCACGTCAAAAAGGACCCCGCCAAAAGTCACACCAATTCTGGCTGGTGCGCGCATACGCACCCTTCTTGAAAACGGCCTTTGCGGCCCCGTGAAGGCCGATTTGTGCCCGCCCGTTTGACTGCGCCGGCCCATCCGTATTCTTTCCAGTGGACACGGAAAGGAGCGCATCCGGGGGAGCGGCGAACCGCTCGCCCTAATCCATAAGGGTGCGTATATCGGTGGACAGTGAGGAGAACTTTATGGCTAAATCCCGGGACAAACGACTGCGGACAATTTGCAAAGGGGCGCTGCTGACACTCGTCGGGGTGCTTCTGCCGGCGCTTGCGGCTGAGGCCTGCACCATTACCGGCACAGGGACCGCCGAGTTGATGGGGGAAGGTCTATACGCCGGATGGTACAAGTACACCTACAGCGTCGGGTGGTGTTTGACCAATGGCCTAAGCCACGTGGACCTGATTCTGAAACCCGGCTGCGGGGAAGAGGACCACCTGTTCCATTTTGACACCGACATGGGCGGCCCGTACGACGGCCTCTCGACCGGCGAGGGCTGGGAGATGGACGATCCCGTTGTCTTTACCGTCCCCTATCAGGGCTTTTTCAATGTGGGCGGTGACCCGAGCGTCTCCGTCTCGGCCCCGGTTGTCAAGTGGGAGCCTGACGAGACATACGACGAGCCCGGCATGCAGGGCGCGGGAGCGTTCTGGTTCTACTCGAACGTCATCCCCGAGTTCGGCGATTTCGATGGGGCTCTGGTGGTAAAGTATGGCTCCCGTAAGAGGTTCGGGAACCTCTCGGGGGCCTACCCGTCGTGCGAAATTATTCCGGAGCCGTTCACGGCGGGTTTCCTGGGCGTCGGGCTGGCGCTGGTGTTCGTGATGAAACGCCGGTGACCGGCCGAGCGGCGGCGCTTCGGCTACCACTG
>Ga0114919_10001356_pt1 | contig 19562 bp, 21 predicted proteins | sample BlataG_FD_88682 | JGI IMG/M metagenome (GOLD analysis project Ga0114919, IMG submission 88682) | Deep subsurface microbial communities from Black Sea to uncover new lineages of life (NeLLi) - Black_00105 metaG | ecosystem: Environmental > Aquatic > Marine > Oceanic > Sediment | place: Atlantic... | reverse complement strand
TAGTCATCGATGGCGGTTGGCTAACCACTTAATAACCTATTACCAGTAAGTAAATCCAGGAAAGGAGGCAGAAAAGATGACCATACAAAAGCAGGTCTACAGGTGCAATGTTTGCGGCAATATCGTTGAAGTGTTGCATACTGGGAAAGGGGAACTGGTCTGCTGTGGACAGCCAATGGAGCTACTGCAGGAGAAAACAGCCGATATTGGTCTGGAAAAGCACGTGCCCGTTATAGAAACAACAGATAGAGGAATAAAAGTCAAGGTTGGCGATGTTCCTCACCCCATGGAGGAAAAGCACTACATACAGTGGATTGAGGTAATCACTGAGGGCGGGAGTTGCCAGAGGATTCTTAAGCCGGGAGATAAGCCTGAGGCAGAGTTTGAAATTGGAGCACAACAGGTAGCCGCCAGAGAGTATTGCAATATCCATGGTTTGTGGAAATCAAGCTAAACAGACTTGTTCTTCCAAAACCAAAGCCAAGGAAACAAAATAAGGGAGGTATGAAATGGAAGAGGTCAAGGAACAGGTAATCAGTCTTCCCCGACTGGGAGAACTAGCCCCAGCCTTTGAGGCGATAACTACTCATGGGGTGCTCAAGCTGGAGGACTTCAAGGGAAGCTGGCTAGTTCTCTTTTCCCACCCAGCAGACTTTACCCCGGTCTGCACCACTGAGTTTATCGCCTTTGCTGAAATCCACCCCGAGTTACAAAAGCGAGGCGTGGAGCTTCTGGGGCTGAGTGTCGACAGTGTTTCCTCGCATATTGCCTGGGTGCGCAACGTAGAGGATAAAACAGGGGTGAAGATACCATTCCCCATTATCGCTGACCTCAGCAAAGAGGTTTCTCTCGCCTATGGTATGATTCATCCCGGGCAGAGCAAGACCGAGACTGTCAGGTGCGTATTCATAATCGACCCCAACCAGATTATCCGGACGATACTCTATTACCCACTGACCACGGGCAGGAACATGCAAGAGATACTGAGAATAATAGATGCCTTGCAAACAACCGATGAGCACAAGGTAGCCACTCCAGCCAACTGGAAACCGGGTGATATGGTAGTAGTGCCACCACCCAGCACGCAGGAAATGGCTGAGGAGCGTGTTAAGCAGGGATACGAGTGCGTGGACTGGTACCTCTGCAAGAAGAAACTGTAAACAAAATAGGAGGATATTATGGCTTGCATTAGCCCTGATGGTAAGCCTACCGAGTCAGGTGCCAAGATGCTTCGTGCTCTCAACTCAGGGCTGGGGTCTCCCGAAGAAATTGCTAAAGACGCTGGGTTACCTCTGTTTAGGGTTAGGAGCGGGCTCCGGGAACTGACACAAGCTGGCTTAGCTAACCAGAAGGATGATAGGTATGAGATTACCGAGAAGGGAGCCGAGCTAATAGAGTGAGTGTTTCATTTGGTGTTTACAATACCATGAGATACTTCAGCCTTTGAGCGGGAATTCTAGAAAAGGAGGTATTTTAAAGGTGTCTATTTCTTTTTCTGGTAGCGAGCTTATTAACATAGCCATTGGTATTGAGAGGAGGGGAATCGTCTTCTACGATATTATGACTAGGTCAACCAAGAATGCCGTAGCTCGTGATGTCTTTCAATACCTAGCCAATATGGAGCGACAGCATATCCAGATTTTCCAGAGCATGCTTGAGGAAGCCGATAAATACCAATTTCCAGAGACCTATATTAGCGAATATACTGCCTACCTCCAGGCACTAGTTGACAGTGCCGTCTTTACTGATGACTTGGTCACTAGTGAGATGGCAGCTAAGGCGGACAGTGATATTGAGGCTATGGAACTGGCTATAGGCGCGGAAAAGGATTCTATACTATTTTACTATGAGATGAAAGAAATAATGCCCCAGCGAGCGCAACCGACAGTAAATAAGATAATAGCTGAGGAAAAATCGCACCTGAGGCAGCTCTCTGAGCTAAAGAAGAAACTAGCTGACATTTAATCAGGGTCATCAAAACCTGATGGAACAATATCTACAGGGTTGAAACTAAGGAGGGAACACAAAGCATTGGATAGGTCGTAGATTATAAGATTGCTGAAAACACAAAGAACGTAACTTCACTTGATAGCGTTTTACAAAAGGAGGAGAAAAATGGAACTAAAGGGAAGCAAAACCGAGCAGAATCTTCTTGCCGCCTTCGCCGGCGAATCGCAGGCACGCAACAAGTACACCTACTTTGCTGCGGTAGCCAAAGAGGAAGGTTTCGAGCAAGTCGCCGGGATATTCCTGGAGACAGCCGAGAACGAAAGGGAACACGCCAAGAAGGAGTTTGACTTCCTCAAGGGAATCGGAGACACCAATGCGAATCTGAAGGCAGCCGCGGAAGGTGAGAACTATGAGCATACCCAGATGTACCCCGGATTTGAGCGGGTAGCCCGTGAGGAAGGTTTTACCGAGATTGCCGATTTCTTCAAAGAAGTAGCTGAAGTGGAGGAAGAGCACGAGAAACGATACATCGCCTTGCTCAAGAATCTGGAGGGAGGGAAGGTCTTCAAGAAGGACAAGGTAGTCAGGTGGAAGTGTCGTAACTGTGGTTATGTCCATGAGGGCACCGAAGCGCCAGAGAAGTGCCCTGCCTGTGGCTTCCCCCAGAGCTACTACGAGCTTATGGCGGAAAACTACTAGGCGCTTATAATGCACGAGTGACAACCCAACCGGAGGAGGCAAATCATGCAATTCCAAGATATACTGAAAAATGCGGAGTCTGAGGGAAAAGAAAAGCATGTCCCGGTTATTGAAATCGGTAAGGGTAAAGGAGAAGGTGGAGCCGACTTTGTCCGCGTGGTGGTAGGAAAAGAAACACCGCACCCCAGCACGGTGGAGCATCACATCGATTGGATTGAGCTATTCGGGGTGAAGAAAGGCGGACAGGTGATAAACCTCAGTCGAGCTACTTGTAACACTTAATAATGACTGGAGCTGAGACTGGGAAAAGGTGGCAATAACCTTTCTCGGTGGCTTTGGTATCTTGAGCTTAGAAAATGGATTATTGTTAACTACCTCCTCCTCCACAAGCCAAGACCAGAAGGCTCGTATTGACCTCATATAGGTGTTGATAGTGTGCCCGGAAAGTCCCCTTTGTTGTGCTTTGCTGTAAGGGTGATTGCTGAAGCATCTCTTGTGCTGCAAATGAGCAATAAATGCTCTTATGTCCTTGACGCCTATCTGAGTAACATCAGTTCCGAGACTTTCACTACTTAAGAAATCATTAAGGTATTTTACGCTATTAACGATAATAGCTACCGTATTTAGACTCTTGCCTTCGGTCTGGGCACAGAGAGAGTAGCCCGAGATGTGGCTTGAAAGCTCCGTCGCTATTTTTGACGAAGCAAGCACCCCCCCTTTACAAAGCCGGTTTTTCAGGATAAAATAGATACGATTCTGGCGGGTGTAACTCAGCGGAAGAGTGCTTGCTTCCCAAGCAAGACGTCGAGGGTTCGAATCCCTTCACCCGCTCCACAGCTCGAATTACCCGATTACAGTCCAGGCTACCTACACGGGGGAGGTAAACTATTTAAACTAGTGGGAGGAAAGAATAAGACCCCTAGCACCTCAGTTTCCCCTGGCAGAGCCCGCCAAAATTAAATAACCAGCAAAGCAAAGCTTAATCAGATTCTAAAGCTCTCCTTTATACCAGCATATTTCTGCCTCATCTTGGGCTTTTCTATTTTACCAGTCGGGTTTCGTGGTACCTTATCAAATATAATGCGCCTTGGTCTCTTATATCTGGGCAAATTCTGCTCACAGAATGCGTTTATCTCGTCTTCAGTTAGAGTCACCCCGGGATTGGGAGCAATTACGGCTACAGATATCTCGCCTAGCCTTTCATCGGGGAATCCAATTACGCCTACATCATAGACCTTAGGATGGCTCCGAATTACATTCTCCACTTCCACCGGGAAGATATTCTCCCCCCCGGTGATAATTACATCCTTCTTTCTATCTACAATGTAGATGAAACCCTCGCTATCCATTCTAGCCATATCGCCGGTAAATAACCAGCCGTTCTTGATAGTTTCAGCCGTTTTTTCTGGGTTCTTGTAATATCCCCTCATAACCCCGTTGCCCTTGACAATTAACTCACCAACCTCTCCCTGAGCCACATCCTCACCCTTCTCATTGACGATACGCGTCTCCCAATTAAAGCCGGCTTTGCCAGTAGCCTCCAATTTATGTTGATTTTCTATGCGAAGGTCAATGCATTCTGGCCCGGTCGCTTCACTTAGCCCGTAGCTAGTATCATACTGCATATTGGGAAAGTGTTCCTTCCAATGTCTAATCAAGCTGGGAGGTATAGGTTGTGCCCCCATATGCATAAGGCGCCAGCAGCTTAGGTCATAGTCCTCTTTTCTTAGTTCTCCCCTGTCCAGTGCGCCAAGGATGTCCTGAGCCCATGGTACCAGCAGCCATACTATTGTCCCTCTCTCTTGATGGACAGCTTCAAAGATATATTTAGGGCTTATTTCAGTTAGTATCGTAGCCCGACCGCCAACAATCAGGCTGCCAAACCAGTGCATCTTAGCACCGGTGTGATACAGGGGGGGGATGATAATAAAGTTATCCTCGTGCCTTTGGTAGTGGTGGTAAGCCTCGGTGATGGCTGCGCATTCCATGTTCTTATAGGTCAGAAGTATCGGCTTTGGTTCCCCAGTGGTGCCTGAGGTAAAGTAAAGCCCGCACTCATCTTCGTCCTTTAGCCCCACATCTACTGGTTGCGAGGAGGCTCCGCTGATTATGTCTTCAAGGCTCTCCATAGCTTCAGGCAGATTTTGACCGACAAAGATATAGTCCTTTATCGTAGGTAGCTGGGAGCGAATAGCCTCTACCCTTTCGGTAAATTCTTCGCCCAAAATCATTACCTTGGCTTCGGCTATATCAGCGCAGTATTTAATGTCTCTACTGGTGAACCTGAAGTTAAGTGGAACTGCCCACGCCCCAGTTCTGATGATGCCGAAATACGCTTCCAGCCAGTTTATGGAGTTCATCATCAGGTGTATAACCTTATCGCCCTTGCTGACCCCTCTATCAATGAGAGCATTGGCTACTCTATTAGCCCTCTCATCAAAGACCTTCCAAGTGATTTCCTTTCTTATCTTCTCACTCGGTTTTAGTTCAATAAGTGCGCTATCATTGGGGTACATTCTGGCATTTCTGGCTAACATCTCTGCTATAGTCATTTATCACCTCCCACAGAGCTAGTTAGGCTAGGCAAACGGTATTATAACTTTTCCTTGCCAGCAAAACAATTAGGTCTGAGCGCTTGGATAGGGTTAAGAAGCATCTCCCCATGTAACAGCAATAGGACTATAGTTTTGGTACGAAAGTATGAGCCAAAACATTACCAATGGGTGATTTACCAAGTGGCTAACATGCATTAAAGTATGCCTGAGAGTATACCTGAGAAGTGTCGGGGGTTCATAAATATGCCTGTAACAGTAAATGGTCAAACCTATTATAGAACCGCTGAGGTCTGCCGAACAGTTGGTATAAGTAGAGCTACCCTCTTTCGTTGGCTTAAGGAAGGCATCTTCAGGGAAGCTGAACACAGGGATAGGAGAGGATGGAGGCTGTTTACTGAAGATGAAATAGATAAATTGAAGGCTGAGGTCAACCAGATAAATAAAACTAGCCAGTTTAGAACCGTGAAAGGGTTAATCTAAGCCGGTGTTCTCCTGGAGCGAGAAATGAGGAATGTTGATAAGACAAAGGAACAGCCCGTAGAGAGACTTCAGGCTTTAATAGAAGAGATTCCCACAGGCGTAATGAACCTGGACCTCAAGGGCAAAATCACCTATGTAAACAAAACCATCCTGCAAGGCACCGGCTATTCACGCGAGGGGCTGGTCGGTAAGAATGCGTTCAGGCTTGGTCTAATTCCCCCTGAAAGCCTGAAGCTGTTGAGGAGACGGATGAAAGACAAGTTAATAGGGAGACCTCCGAGTCCTTTACAAATACAGTTCAAGCGCAAGGATGGAACATGGATGTGGCTCCAGATAAGAGGCAGGATACTCCAGGAGCATGGTATGCCTGTCGGCATCCAGGTGGTGGGAGAGGACGTCACCGAGCGCAAAAAGGCAGGGGAGGCGCTGGCCGATGAAGCCACCCGGCGGCGTATCCTGGTCGACCAGTCCCTAGATGGGATAGTTGTCCTCGATGAGAACGGCAAGGTATATGAGGTCAACCAGCGATTTGCCGAGATGCTCGGATACACCCCCGAGGAGGCCGCCGAGCTCCACGTGTGGGATTGGGACACTCAATGACACGCGAGCAACTGCTCGAGATGGTCCGGAGTGTTGACGCTGCCGGCGACCACTTCGAGACGTACCACCGTCGCAAGGACGGTACCACCATTGACGTTGAAATCAGCACCAACGGGGCCGTGTGCGCGGGGCAGAAGCTGGTCTTCTGCGTGTGCCGGGACATCACCGACCGCAAACAGGCGGAGGAGAAAATCCACCAGCAAAATGAATTCTTAAATAATATACTAGATTCTCTCACTCATCCCTTCTATGTCATAGACGTCAATGATTATACCATTAAAATGGCGAATCCAGCTGCGGAACTGGGCAATTTAGCGGAAAACCCAACCTGTTATGTCCTTACCCATAAATACAGCAAACCGTGCGGAGCCATAGACCATGTTTGCCCGCTTGAAGAAGTGAAGAAAACCAAAAAACCTGTAGTTGTGGAGCATATTCATTACGATGAAGATGGTAATGCCAGAAATATTGAGGTTCACGGCTACCCCATTTTTGATGCTGAAGGAAATGTCATCCAGATGATAGAGTATTGTTTGGACATCACTGAGCGCAAGCGGGCAGGGGAGGCGCTTGAGCGTCAAAAAGCTTATTTCCAGCAGCTCTTCGACAACTCCCCTGAGGGTATCGCTTTACTGGATGATGCCGACAGGGTGGTTCAGGTCAACAAGGGGTTCCAGGCGCTTTTTGGCTACCAAACTGGGGAAGTCAAAGGTCGGTTTATTAACGACCTTGTTATCCCTGAAGACCGTATTGAGGAGGGGTCTGCTTTGTCTCGGGCTACTCTCAATGGCGAGGCGCGTCGGAGAGAGACGGTGAGAAAACGTAAGGATGGCAGTCTGGTAGATGTTTCTACACTTGGCTATCCTATTCGGTTTGGCAACAAAACAGTTGGAGTATATGCCATATACAGCGACATCACCGAGCGTAAGCGAGCGCGGGAGGCGCTCGAGGAGAGCGAGAAGAAATATCGCACCCTTTTCACGGAGTCAAGAGACGCGCTCTTTATCTCCAGTCGAGACGGAAAGTTAATTGACGCCAACCAATCCTTCTTGGAACTTTTCGGCTATACCAGAGAAGAGGCAATAGAGCTAGATGTCCGGATGACGTATGTCAATCCTGGTGACCGGCTCATGTTTCAGCAGGAGATGGAGAAAAAAAGAGCGGTTAGAGACTATGAGCTGAAGCTATGTAAGAAGGACGGGACAGAGATGGACTGCCTGCTCACTGCGACAGTGAGGCGGACCAAAGATGGAGACATTCTGGGGTACCATGGCTTTATCCATGACATCACCGAGCGCAAGCGGGCGGAGGAGGAGAGAAGGGAACTGGAGCAGAAGGCTTATATCGCCAGCCGGCTGGCTTCCGTGGGTGAGATGGCATCAGGTATTGCCCATGAGATAAATAACCCCCTGACTGCCGTTATCGGTTTTGCCCAGTTACTTATGGATGCGGACCTCCCTGATGATGTTAAGGAAGATATAGGTGTTATACACAAGGAAGCCCAACGCGCTGCCGGGGTAGCAAAGAATCTCCTTACCTTCGCCCGAAAACAGGCGCCAGCAAAGGAGCTGACAAACATGAACAGCATTATAGAGGGAGTGCTGAAATTGCGTGCCTACGAGCAAAAGGTAAATAATATCCATGTTAATACCCATCTCGACCCTAAACTGCCTGAAGTCATAGCTGACTATTCTCAGATGCAGCAGGTCTTTATCAACATTATCATCAATGCCGAGACCGCCATGCTCGAGGCACATAATGGGGGTACACTGACTGTTACCACCAAAAAGGTCAATAACAGTGTCAAGGTTTCATTTACCGATAGCGGACCGGGGATTACAAAGGAAAACTTGACTCGGATATTTGACCCCTTCTTCACCACTAAGGAAGTGGGCAAGGGAACTGGTTTGGGACTCAGCGTGTGTCACGGGATAATAGCTGAACACGGTGGCAGACTATATGCCAGAAGTAAGTTGGGTAACGGAGCCACCTTTGTCGTGGAATTACCTGTTAATGCTCATTGAGCAATGGGAGGAGCTAAATGAAACATTCCAAAGCCAGCAGCAAAAGAATCCTGATAGTTGAAGATGAGCCAGCCATTTGTCAGGTATGCTTGAGAACTCTCACTGGTGAAGGGTTTGACGTGGATGTTGCTGCCGACGGAGCAGTCGCTCAAGATATGTTGGGTAAAAAGGAGTATGACCTTTGCCTTATTGATATCAGAACGCCGATAATGAACGGTAGGGAGCTTTATCAACATATAAAGGAGGAACACCCTGAGCTCGCCAATAAAGTTATATTCACCACCGGAGACGTTTTGAATGATAAGCTGGAGCTCCTTCTCAGGGAAGCCAGCAGACCATATCTGCCCAAGCCGTTCACTCCCGACGAGTTGACAGCCATAGTCAGGCAGGCATTGAAAGGTTGAGCCATGGTAAGCAAACGGGAAAGAATACTAATTGTTGATGATGAAGCGATGGTTAGAAGGCTTCTTCGTCAAAAGTTGTCCAGAGAAGGCTACCAATGTGAGGAAGCTGATAGCGCTGAGCAGGCGCTGGATAGGTTAAGAGGCAACTCAACCGAACTGGTGATTCTAGATATAAAGATGCCGGGTAAATCGGGAATGGAGCTACTGCCAGAGATAAGAGCCGCTTACCCTGATACGGTGGTCATGATGGCTACTGCTCTTACCGATGCTAATATCGCCATCCAGTGTATGAAGCAGGGAGCCTATGACTATATATCCAAGCCCTTTAACTTAGGCGAGGTTATGCTGAGCGTAAACGGAGTTCTGGAGAGAAGAAGACTAGAGCTTGAGATTAGGAAGTACCAGCAATATCTGGAGCAAAAGGTTGGGGAACAAACGAAGGAGATACGAAAAGTCTTCCTCGGTGCCATCGAGGCATTAGCCTTTGCTCTTGAAGCCAAGGACAAGTATACTGCAGGGCATTCTCGAGGGGTAACCGAGATTGCACTGGCTATAGGTAGGGAGCTGGGTCTATCCCCAGATGACATAGAAGACCTGCGCTGGGGAGGCTTACTCCACGATGTTGGTAAGATTGCCGTTGACCAACTCATTCAAAACAAGACGGGCGAACTGACCCCTGAGGAGTATGAGCATATTATGATTCATGCCCATGTAGGAGCTGGTATTGTAAAGCCGGTGGTTAATGGGAAGGTAGTGGAAATGATTGAACATCACCATGACCATTATGACGGCAGTGGAATGAATCAAGTTGTAATTGGTGAAGACATACCACTAGGAGCTAGAATTCTAGCAGTGGCTGATGCCTTTGATGCCATGACCTCTGACCGCCCCTATCGCTCTGCGATGTCTATAGGGGAAGCTCTGAGTGAAATCATGCGGTGCACTGGCACCCAATTTGACCCTGTTGTAGCTGCTGCCTTCCTCAAAATACCTGTGGCTGGGATAGTGCTGGCAGGAGTGTGAAATTCGCTGATTGCATAAGGGAGGAGATTTGCGGAAGTGGACCAGCTTAGTGGAAAGAAAATACTTATAGCCGATGATGAACCATCTGTCAGGGCGCTGGTAAAAAAGCTTCTGAGCAAAAACTATATCGTCCTTGAGGCAAATGATGGCGAGGAGGCAGTAAATATAGCTTTCAACCAGAAACCAGACCTCATCCTGATGGACATTTTGATGCCTAAGATGGATGGTCTTACCGCTTGCTATGCAATTAAAATGAACCAGGCTACTAAGGCAATCCCTGTGGTCATGCTCACCGCCGTAGACTATGAACTTAACAAGAAGCTTAGCAAGGATATTATGGGTGCCTGTGGATATATAACCAAGCCATTCAGTTCCCGGGACTTAATGAATACCATTGGTCAATTGCTGGCAGGTTCCAAATAAGACATACCTTTCCTCATCATGCCTACCATTATCTGTTTATTATTGCTCAGCCTCGCTATCTTAATCAGCCACCACAACCAGGACTATCTTCCTAGTACTAATTACTCCTAAAATTTGACCCATTTGGGTGATTCAAAAGATGGCTTGCATAGAGCATAATTGACATAGGTCAAACAAGATTTAGCAATCCAAAGGAGGTTTAGACCGTGCCAATCACAATCAGCAGCCAAACCTATTATAGAACCACGGAGGTTTGTGAAATGATAGGCGTAAGTAGGTCCACTCTACTACGATGGTTTAAGAGTGGCATCCTCAAGGATGCGTCGCATAGGGATAGGCGAGGTTGGAGACTGTTCACCCAAGGTGATATCAAAAGAATCGAAGCCGAGGCCAACAGGATGAAATAAAACCAGTTACGCCAAGCCGGAGCAGGGTCGATTTACAGAGACCCTTTATTTGTAGGAGGAAATTCGCCAAATGGCAAACAATGATAAATACGATACTTATTCAAAGATGAGGACATCTAGTTTGCTTAATAAATGCCGGAAAGGAGGTACATATGGAGTGTCACTAACTAGCGAACAAAGGGAAAGGCACAAATCATATTAAGATAAACACGCTCTATGCCGGTGAAACTGTCACCCTGGATTGGGAATGGGAATTCCCTGAAACAGGAGAGCCTCAAAACGATGCCCAGGGGGATAGCCTCTCGTTCACCATAAACTACCTGCTTAAGGAATTGCCCTCTGGGGATGACGGAGACGGGACACCGAGTTACCGATGGCTTAAGATAGACATCCTGGGCAAAGTAACCCTGGCTAAGGTCAGCTCCTCGGGGAAGCTCCTTGATTCCTGTATAGCCACTGACCCGGATAATAAGCACAAGCTAGAATTCAGCCGGGGTACTAAAGTCACCTGCGCTGACGGCAAGATTCCAAGAAGAATAGAGATGAGGGTCTGTGAGGAATCACCCTCACCCCCAGATGGCATGGAAATGATTGGCCCGGCCTATAATCTCACTGGCTACATTAGTGGTTCAGTGCCTTGCTCACTCATCTTTAATAAGCCAGTTGAATTGACACTGAGCTATGACTCGGACTGGCTACCGGAAAACACCTCTACAATACTGATTACCTCTTATGAACCGGAGCATGGCTGGACAGAACTCGAGCCAGCTTATAACAGTGTTGCCCAGGTCAATAAAGTAACTGTCCTGATAAGCCAAACCTCGATATTTGCCATCTTGGTCAAGATAGTGCCACCACCTCCTCCAGCGCCAGCAAAGTTCAAGCTAAGTGAGCTTGCCATCAATCCTGCTCAGACGGAAGTTGATGAGCCGATAACTATTTCTACCATTGTTCAGAACACTGGCGAGCTTGAGGGTAGCTACACATTGACCTTAAAGATAAATGGCGAAATAGAGCAAAGCAAGGAAACTACCTTAGCTGCTGGGGAAAGCAGGCAAGTATCTTTTACTGTAATCAAGGATGCCCCGGGAACTTATGCCATAGCCGTAGATGGTCTCACTGGGGAATTCATTGTGCTAGCTCCAGCACCCTCACCACCTTTGGCTCCAGCATCTTCACCACCTTGGGTCAGCACTTACTGGTGGGTTATATTGCTTGCAGCAGTCATCATTGCAGTCATGGTTTACTTCCTGGCAATAAGACCTAGACATTACCCATGACCTTCTTGTCTCAAGCATCTGTTTAGAATGATATGGTGCCTGCCTCTATTCGCTCATCAGGCCAAATTTTAATGCCCTGCGCTAATTTATTATTTCTCCCCACAACAACATTATCGCCCAGGACGCAATTGTCGAGAACCTGGCTCCCTTCTTGGATATAGCTATGGGAGGCAACGACACAGTTTCTTAGTATCGCTTTTTTGCCCACCTTTGAGTCATGCCATTGTACTGCCCCTTCTATAAAAGCACCTTCTGCAACCTCGCATCGTGGTCCAAGAACGGCAGGTCCCTTCACTTTCGCCCCCTTAGCAATGACACAGCCCTCAGCGATGAGCACCGGACCTTTAATCTCGGCTGAGGGATGAATTGTGCTATTACTGCCGATTTGGACGCCCCCATTGATATTGCCCCAATAATGGGATAAAGAGGGGGCTTTGCCTAAAAGTAAGTCGTGGTGCACCTTAAGGTATTTTTCCGGTGTGCCTATGTCAATCCAGTAGGTATCGGAGGAATAGCTCAAGACAGGCTCACCCATCCTGAGGAGCTGGGGGAAAAGATGACGCTCAAACGTGGAGGGGGTTGAAGGGGGGATGTAGCCCAAGACTTCGGGCTCGAGGATATAAATGCCGGCATTTATCATATTGGTGGTGACTTGCTCCCAGCTGGGCTTCTCCACAAAGCGCTTTACCATACCCCTGGCATTAGTCTCTACCACACCATATATAGTGGGATTGTCTACCGGGGTCAGGGCAATGCTCGCCTTGGGCTTTGTTTCCTGGTGTAGGCTCATCATAGCGGTGAGGTCTATACCTGTTAGGATGTCACCATTGAGGACAAAAAAAGGCTCATCTAAGAAAGCCTCAGCGTTTTTAACTGCACCCGCAGTGCCCAATGGCTGCTCCTCTACGAGGTAAGTCAAATGGACACCCAATTCAGAGCCATCACCGAAGCAGCTTTGGATGCGGTCGGGAAGGTAACTCATAGCCAGGATGATATCTCTTATACTGTGCTCTTTGAGATACCGTATCAGGTATTCCAGAAAAGGCATATTCAGGATGGGTACCATTGCCTTTGTTATATTGCAAGTTAAGGGGCGCAGCCTCGTTCCTTCCCCACCCACCAAGATGACCGCCTTCATTGTTTCTCTTTCCCTGTAGATGAAATGTCGGGGTGGCCGGATTCGAACCGGCGACCACCTGAACCCCATTCAGGTGCGCTACCAGGCTGCGCTACACCCCGACTTGCCTTCGCCTTGTTTCAAACATATTAGCATAATTTATTTCTAAGGGCAATAAAGTGTACTGAGATTATTTATTAACCTCACCCCCTTTATCCCCCTCTCCTGAAGGAGAGGGGGAGGAATAGAAAAGAGGGGGCAGAGCCCCCTCTTAAAACTACTTCCCCCTTCCCCTGAGGGGAAGGGGGTCAGGGGGATGGGGTCAATGCTGTGGAGAGAAGGAACATGATAATCTGTGTCACCAATTTATCTGAACTAGCTAATAAAGCCTGTTTGAAAAGATTGCGCTTTTAGGTTATAAATATAGGGTATTAAATATTCAGAGGTTTAGATTTGGCGAAAAAGAAGGTGGAGAAACCTAAGCGTGAGGTTACCAAGCGCCAGCTTTCCCGGTGGCAACGGCAGAAGAAGAGACAGCGCATTATCTTTGGCTCAGGGATTTTGATTATCCTTGCTGTCTTAGGCGTTATTGGGAGTGGAGTTTATAATCGGTGGTATATTCCTGAGTATAAACCGCTGCATGAAACTGTAATTGAGGTAAATGATACCAAGTTTGATATGAATTATTATATAAAGATGCTTAAGATATATGGAGAGGGTCAGCCTAGCTACATTATGTATTATTTGGCTGACGAGGTGGTAGGATATATTGAGCAAAATGAGTTGATAAGGCAAGAGGCTATGGAATTGGGCATCAGTGTTAGCGATGACGAGGTTGATGAGGAACTTGAGAGTTATGACCCCCCATTAAGTAAAGACTATAGGGATGTGGTTAGAGCAGGGATGATGTTGGACAGACTGCGTGACGAGTATTTTGAGCAGCAGGTACCACAGTTTGCCGGGCAGAGGCACATCCTGGCGATGTTTCTGGAGAGTGAGAGCCAGGCAAATGAGGTTAGAGCCAGGCTGGAGGCAGGTGAGGGGGATTTTGCCGAACTGGCTGGTGAGCTTTCCCTGGATGCCATTTGTAAAGCAAAAGAAGGCGACCTCGGTTGGCGACCTGAAGGCATCTTGCCTTTGCTGCTAAGAACCTCCATACTTGATGAGCATGCCTTCAACTGTGAGGTCGGGGTTTTAAGTCAGCCAATATATGATGAGACCAAAACCAAGATGGTGGGCTACTGGTTAATTGAGGTAGTAGAGCGGCATGAGGAAACGGAAGAGGAGGAAGCTCAGGCTCAGGTTAAGGTAATGCTGCTGGCTAGTGAGCAGGAGGCTAACGAGGTCAGAGCCAGACTGGAGGCAGGCGAGGACTTTGCCACCCTAGCCGAGGAGTTCTCTCAGCACGAGGCGTCTAAGGAAAATGGCGGAGATTTTGAGGTGTTATCCCTGGATATGATGAGTTCAGTCTTTAATGAGTTTGTCTTTAACTCTGAGGTGGAGATGGAGACATTGAGCCAGCCTATACGGGACGAGGTAGCCGATACCAAGGGAGGCTATTGGTTGCTGAAGGTTATGGATATAGATGACAACAAGCAGATTGAGGAGGAGGATAGGGATGTGCTGAAGGCTAACGCTTTGACCAAGTGGGTTGAAGCACTATTGGATAACCCTGAGAACAATGTCGTGAGTTATCTGGACGACGAGAAAAAGCAGTGGGCAATTTTGCACGCTATTGGGAACTAGAATTGAATCGGGGGTTAAGGCAGTGAAGAAACAGTAGGTTGTTTATTAAGGGTAGATTGAAGGGGCTTCGCCCCTTCAGAACCCATGTCTCCCCCTCTCCTTTGAAGGAGAGGGGGATAAAGCGGGTTCCCAGAAAAATCCGAAGATTTTCCTGGGTGCTTAAAGGGGGTGAGGATGATAAGCAATCTTAAACAGAGCATCGGAGTAGGGTTAATGGGGCTGGGGGTTGTTGGGGGGGAAGTAGCCAGGGTTCTGGCAGCTCGGGCAGAGGTTTTGACTGAGCAGGTAGGTTGCCCTCTTGTCCTGAGAAGGGTGAAGGTCTTAGAGTCGGATTTAGCCAGGCCGCAGGCAAGAGAGCTCGGTCTTCAGCTTTTTACCACTGATGCCGATGAGTTTTTTGCTGAGCCTGGGGTGGATATAGTGGTTGAGGCTATAGGGGGTGAGAACCCAGCCCTGGATTATTTGAAAAGGGCGCTCTCCGGCGGTAAGCATGTGGTTACCTCCAACAAGGAGGTTATCGCCAAGCATGGGGTGGAACTATTTGCTCTAGCTCAGCAGTATGGGGTAGGACTGCACTATGAAGCTAGTGTTGGTGGCGGCATCCCTTTAATTGCCCCCTTTCAGTATAACCTGGTAGCCAATAAGATAACTGGTATTTATGCCATAATAAACGGAACCACTAATTATATTCTTACCCGGATGGCAAGAGAGGGCACAGATTTCCCTTCAGCGCTCAAGAGCGCCCAGGAGTTGGGCTACGCTGAAGCTAACCCAGAGGATGATGTAGATGGGATAGATGCTACCTATAAACTGGCTATTCTTGCCTCTTTAGCCTTCCATTGCCAGGTTCAACCTCAGGATATCCATTGTGAAGGCATTTCCCGGCTGGATAGTCGCGACTTCAAATACGCTCGGGAGCTAGGCTTTGCCATAAAGCTGCTGGCTATGGCTAAACAGGGTGATAACTGGATTGAGGTGCGAGTTCATCCCGTTTTTATTCCTGAGGAGTCCCTTCTGGCTAAGGTTGATGGTGTCTATAATGCTATTCTGGTGGAGGGCGACCTGGTGGGCAAGGTGCTTTTCTATGGTGAGGGAGCAGGGGCATCGCCTACCAGTAGCGCCGTCATAGCTGATGTGGTCTCGGCAGCCCAGGATATTGTCGCTGGTGGGGGTAGTAGGGCGAGGTGGAGGCTTGAGCCGGGTAAAAGTATTAAACCTATGTCTGAGCTCGAGACTCGATATTACCTGAGACTAAATGTTGTTGACCAGCCTGGAGTCTTGGCTCAGGTGTCTAAGGTTTTAGGCGACCATCTAATTAGTATCTCCTCAGTTATTCAGCAGGCGGCTGATAGCGTGTCTCAGACGGCTGAAATTGTTATTATGACCCACCCGGCACAGGAAAGGGAGATGCAGCAAGCCCTTGATGAGCTGGGGCATCTGGCTTCAGTTAAAGAGATATGCAACTTCATCCGGGTTGAAAGCTAACACTCCGAAGGGAGGAGGTAAGTTGAGTTATGACAAGAGAGCCGTATGGGGAGGGGATTAGGGGAAGTTTCCGAGAGTGAAGCATGACTACTGCTTGGTATTATGACTATTATGAAAAAGGGGCATTCCCGCACCAACAGCAACTCTGCGAGGCTGTAGAGTGGATAAAAGGATGTAACTTAGAAGGACAGCAATTAATATCTCCAACACATCTTACTGCACCCATAGCTAATCCTTTAACAATCAGATTACTCGCTCTTCGCAAAGCGCTAAAACAATTGGAAAGTAGTATAAACACAACCAGAGGAAAAATTAAGAAGCAAGTGGAAGAGCAGTTTGCTAAACATAAATTTTTTGGAATGCAAGGAACTTTTCAAGCACAAGGTAGCTCAGCCGACACTCTTGGTGCACCTATTCTGGAAATCAAAATTGGAGAGAATAAACCTTTCAAATTTCAACACGCTATGGTACACCTAGCACTGTACGAATTTTTTACTAATTTTGGTAGTATTTTAGATAGGCTAGCCTACGAAATAAATATGCTATACAACCTCCAAATACCCAAAGTTAAAATAGATTGGGGCCAACTAACAAAGGAAACCAACTTAACCAAAATTGGAGGCAAAGACAAAGAATTAGCGGCATCACTTGGAAATTACATGGGAAAGCTAAAAACAGCAACCCGCTTCCGAAATAGAATAGTCCACGATGGTATGATCAAGGTTGATATAGATATTAGCATCATGGGATTAAGTGTAAACTTAGCGCAAGACCCTGATAATGAAACTAGTCCCATGAATAAAGACGCCGTTAGTTTTTGCGAAGAGACGAAGGCAGATATTCTAAAATTATTAGACGGAAGTTATGAGTTAATACTGCAGCATATTGAAACTCAAGGTAAACCACCTTGGTAAAACCAAATCAGAAACAGGAGGTAACTTAATGCCGCAGGCGAAAATCGGGGTTATTGGTGGGAATAGGCCTACGGCTTATGATGTAAAGGAGAAGAGAAAAAATGAAAACCAATGTCCTTTACTGCGGTGACAATCTCGAAATTATGGATAAATTCATAGAGCCTGAAACAATTGACCTAATTTATATTGACCCGCCTTTCTTTAGTGGTAAAGCCTACGAAGTTATCTTTGGTGATACCGGTGAAAAAAGAGCTTTTGAAGACCGCTGGAAAGGTGGTGAATACCATTACATCAATTGGCTCTCCACTAGGATAGCCAAGATGCGAGAGACCTTAAAGCCTGCGGGCAGTTTTTACATCCATTTAGATTGGCATATTGTTCATTATATGAAAGTAGAATTAGATAGAATATTTGGCGATAACCACTTTAGAAACGAGATTATCTGGCATTACAGGAGATGGCCAACAAAAGCAAAACATCTCCAACGGATGCATGATACTATTCTTTTCTACCAGAAATCAGACGATGATGCCCGCCCATTTAATGTGCATTACCGCCCTAGAGCAGAATCTACAGTAAGACGATGGAGAGGCAATAAAATTAGAGCGAGACATGATGAATTTGGCCACCGCATACCATCAATATCTGGGACGGAGAAATCGAAAGGTGCCCCCCTCGATGATGTCTGGGATATTCCTATTATTGCTCCAGTCAAAAAGGAGCGTCTTGGCTATCCCACCCAAAAGCCTGAAAAACTTCTAGCTCAAATAGTAGGCATATCCACCAATGCTGGTGACATAGTCGCTGATTTCTTTTGTGGTTGTGGCACAACGCTGGCTGTTGCCCAATCGCTAGGCAGAAAGTGGATTGGCTGTGATGTATCTCCTACTGCCTTGAGGGTTGTTAAACAGAGGTTGGAAAAGTGCGGAGCTACGAATATTGAAATGGTTAATGTACCTAAGACTGTCGAAGAAATAAAGTCCATGAAGCCCTTTGAATTCCAAAATTATGTAATTGATCTAATTCAAGGAACACATACACCAAAATTAGTAGGAGATTATGGTATTGACGGATATACATTGTTTCATCATGACCCGGTTCAAGTAAAACAACAGGAGCATGTAGGGAGACCCGATATTCAAAAATTTGAGTCCGCTATTAGGCGAGAGCGAAAGTCGAAAGGATATTTCTTTGCATTAGGGTTTACCAAGCAAGCTTACGACGAGGTAGCAAGAGCAAAGATGGAAGATGGATTAGAAATTGAACTGATTAAGGTTCAAGATTTAATAAGTGCTGAGCCACCACCAACCCTTTTGTAATTAACAAATAAAAAAGCGGACCCTGTGAGTTCTTTGCTGAGAGCAGAGTCAAGGCTTACAATATGAATATGATAAAACAGGAGTTTTGATGAAAACAGGCGTCCTAATTAACTATAAAGACTTCCTTCCCATTACCTCAAATACGCCCTTGTTTTCTTTAGGGGAGGGGGATACCCCTCTGGTCAGGTGCAGTGAGCTTGAGAAAGAAACTGGTTGTGGTGAGCTATATCTTAAGCTGGAGGGGTGTAATCCTACTGGTTCCTTTAAAGATAGGGGCATGGTAGTTGCTGTAGCTAAGGCGCTGGAAGCTGGCAGCAGGGCTATAATGTGTGCCTCCACCGGCAACACCAGTGCCTCAGCCGCCGCCTATGCTGCCTATTGTGGCGTTGGCGCTATCATTATTGTGCCTAAAGGCAAGATTGCCCTGGGTAAGCTCGCTCAGGCTATTGTCTATCGGGCTAAAATAGTCACTATTGATGGGAATTTTGACCAGGCGCTAGACATAGTGCGAAGCCTGACCCAGAAGCATCCGGTCGCTCTGGTGAACTCGGTTAACCCCCATCGTATAGAGGGGCAAAAAACCGCCGCCTTTGAGATTATCGATAGTTTAGGCCAAGCCCCGGACTATCTTTTTATCCCGGTGGGCAATGCCGGCAATATCACCGCCTACTGGAAGGGCTTTGTGGAATACTATCAGGCAGGTAGGGCAAAGCGTAAGCCTAAGCTCATGGGTTTTCAGGCAGAGGGTGCTGCCCCCATTGTTCGGGGCTATGTTATTGACCAGCCGGAGACTGTTGCCTCGGCGATACGGATAGGTAATCCGGCTAGCTGGCAGAAGGCGGCTGCTGCTCGCGATGAGTCCGGTGGCGTCATTGATATGGTCAACGATGAGGAGATTCTGTCCGCCCAGAGGCTTATGGCAACCAAGGGGGGTGTCTTTGGCGAGCCAGCGTCAGCCGCTTCTTTAGCCGGGCTTATCAAGCTCTCTCAGAAGGGGATGGACTTCTCCCAGAGCAGGGTGGTTTGCGTGGTAACCGGCACCGGTCTCAAGGATACTGAGACCGCAGTAAAAGATGCTGAGCCCTTCCTTGAGCTACCGGCTGATTTAGCCGCTGTGGAGCAAGCTCTAAACTTGG
>Ga0114919_10001354_pt1 | contig 19569 bp, 18 predicted proteins | sample BlataG_FD_88682 | JGI IMG/M metagenome (GOLD analysis project Ga0114919, IMG submission 88682) | Deep subsurface microbial communities from Black Sea to uncover new lineages of life (NeLLi) - Black_00105 metaG | ecosystem: Environmental > Aquatic > Marine > Oceanic > Sediment | place: Atlantic... | reverse complement strand
GGGGGCGCAAGTACAGCCTATGGCCCGCCCCTTTCGCCACCGCCTGCTGCGGCATCGAGTACATGTCTGTTCTGGCCTCCCGGAACGATCTTGGGCGCTTCGGCGCCGAGAGGCAGTCCTTCAGCCCCCGCCAGGCCGACCTGCTGATAGTGATCGGTACTATCTGCCTCAAAGCCAAGCCTGTCCTGGCAAAGATCTGGGATCAGATGCCGGAGCCGAAATGGTGCATTGCAATGGGCGCATGCGCCTCTTCTGGAGGGATGTTCGACGTCTACAGTGTATGCCAGGGGGTGGATGAATTCATACCGGTCGATGTATTCGTCCCCGGCTGCCCCCCGCGCCCCGAGATGCTGCTGCACGCTCTCGTACTGCTTCAGGAGAAGATCCAGAACAAGCCCGGTCCGGCACACGAAGCAAGGGCTTTCATCCGTCGCCAGGTTCAGGATGAAGTAAACGAGCAATGGCGCAATAACGACTCAAACCGAGCCGGACGGCCCCAACGATGAAGGAAACCTGGCAGGAGGCTGTTTCGGATGCCGTCCGGAGCCGGACGGGCGACGGTCTGATCGAGGCTGTCTCCGGCCCCGAAATGCCGGTCCTTATCATAGAGGCCGGAGCCATCATGGATGTCGCACAGGTACTGAGGGATGCTGCTTCTGGTGTAGAGTTCCGCGTCCTCCTGGACATTACTGCAGTCGATTACCTCAAGTATCCCGACAGCCATCCCCAACGGTTTGCAGTGGTCTGGCATTTCCTGGATCCCGAAAGTGGACGCCAGATCAGGGTGAAGGCATTCCTCTCCGGCGGCGAATCCCCGCCCAGTCTCACCAGCCTCTATCCGGCGGCCAACTGGGCCGAGCGAGAAGTATTCGACATGATGGGAATCAGCTTCTCAGGCCATCCCAACATGGTCCGCATCCTGATGCCCTATGATTACGAGGGCAATCCCCAGAGAAAGGACTTCCCGCTGGAGGGGCCGGAAAGAGCCAAACAGATACACGGCGAGCTACTCGGAAACAAGGCGCTGACCTCGTGGAAGGAGCTCCATGATCTGTAGGGATACGGCATGACCCGCAGGAGCGACCGCGAACGGCTGCGCCGACAGCAGGCAACGGTGCTGGAGTGGGAATCGGTGCCGCCCCCGCTTGACCTCTACCAGGAGGAAGCCCAGGAGGACAGGATCGTTCTCAACCTGGGGCCCTATCACCCCACGATGCATGGGGTTCTGCACAACATCGTCACCCTCGAAGGGGAGAAGATCGTCGACGTGGAGCCGCATATCGGCTATCTCCACCGCGCTTTCGAAAAGCTGGGAGAGGTCTACTCGTACAACCAGTTCCTCAACTGCACAGACCGGATGAACTACGTCTCGGCCCCGATGAATAACATAGGCTGGCTGGTGGCGGTTGAGGCGATGATGGGCCTGGAAGTGCCCAAGCGCGCCCAGTACGTGCGCACCATAATCGTCGAGCTCTCCCGGATCATGGACCACCTGGTAAGCATGGGCATACTGGGAGTCGATCTGGGAGCCTTCACAGGCTTCCTCTGGTTCTTCGAGGAGAGGGAAAAGCTGTATCAGATCATCGAGAAGCAGACGGGTGCGCGCCTGACCACCACCTTCGGACGTATCGGCGGCCTCCGGTGCGACGTGCCGAAAGATTTCGTGGATGATGTGCGGAACTTTGTCAGGACCTTCCCGGGGATCTTCAAGGATTTCGATGATGTACTGACCCGCAACAGGATATTCATGGACCGCACACAGGGGGTCGGGGTGATCGACGCCGAGAAGGCGCTATCCTACGGTTTCACAGGCCCCAACCTCCGGGCCACAGGTGTGGGCTACGACGTCCGCAAGTCCAGGCCATACATGTGCTACGAGGAATTCGAATTCGATATTCCCGTCGGCGACAGAGGCGACTGCTGGGACCGCTACACGGTCCGTCTCAGAGAGATGCTGCAGAGTCTGAGGATAGTCGATCAGGCCGTTGAGAACATCCCTGAAGGCCCGTACAGGATCGAGGATCCGAAAGTTTCATTGCCGGAGAAGAAGGACGTCTACACCAAGATGGAGAGCATGATCCACCACTTCAAACTGATCATGCACGGTGTTCGACCGCCCGCAGGGGAGTTCTTCTTCTCCACCGAAGCCGCCAACGGTGAGCTGGGATTCTTCATTGTCAGCGATGGGGGTATGAACCCCTACCGGGTACACGTAAGGCGCCCCTGCTTCTACTGCTACAGCGCCATCCGGGAGCTGCTCGTAGGAGGCACGATCTCCGACGCTGTGGCCACTGTCTCGAGCCTGAACATCATCGCCGGGGAACTCGACTGCTGATGGGACTGCAATTCTCGGTGCATACGCGCGAAATCCTCGAGGCGGCGCGTAATGAATATCCCGAGCCGAGAAGTCTGCTGATTCTGGCGCTGAAACTGGCCGAGAAGGAATTCGGTCATCTCTCCAATGAGGTGTTGAGTCACGTTGCGTCGGAACTGGAGATTCCGGAATCGGTAGTAGCCGGCGTGGCCACCTTCTATCACAACCTTCATACACAGCCCAGGGGGAAGCACGTCATCAGCGTATGCCGGACCCTCTCGTGCGATCTGGCCGGGGGCCGCGAAGTAGCCGAACGGTTCATAGAGCTGCTCGGCATCGACTTCGGGGAAACCACCAAGGACGGCCTGATAACGCTGCAGAGCGCGGAATGTCTCGCCTGTTGTGGTACAGCGCCGGCGGTCCAGGTTGACTTCGACTACTTCGAGAGCTTCAGGCCCCAACAGTGCAAGGAAGTCATCGAGGCGTTACGCCAGGGACGCCAGCCTCCGGGCGGCTCGGGAGTTCCGGGGGGATGGCCGGACGGGCAGAAGGGCGCAGAGTGATGAACGCCGGCCCGTTCCGCAGCCTCGGAGAGAAACCTCCCATCCTGATGACCCCGGAGGCCCTCGACGGGATGCTCACCCTCGATTCATACCGTTCGATGGAATCAGGCTACGAGGGCCTCGAGAAGGTGTTGAAAGAAAAAACTCCGGCGGAGGTGACGGATGATGTTACAAGGAGTGGCTTAAGGGGCCGCGGGGGAGCGGGATTCTCTGCGGGGATGAAATGGGGATTCATTCCCAAAGACACCGGGAAGCCGGTCTACCTGGTATGCAACGCGGACGAAGGGGAGCCGGGTACCTTCAAGGACCGCTGGCTCCTGCGCCATACACCGCACAGGCTTATAGAGGGCATCCTCATCGCCTCCTATGCAATAGGCTGCAACAGGGCGTTCATCTACATGCGTGAAGAGTTCGCTATGGAGGCGATCCGCCTGCAGGCGTGCCTGGACGAGGCACGCCGCGAGGGCCTGATGGGAGCCGACATTCTTGGAAGCGGCTGGGAGTGCGAAATATCGATCTTCACGGGAGCGGGTGCATACATATGCGGCGAGGAAACCGCCCTTCTCAGCTCTATCGAAGGCAGGAGGGGATATCCACGGGTACGCCCCCCCTTCCCCGCCATCATCGGCCTGTACGGCTGCCCCACGATAATCAACAACGTCGAGACGCTCTCGAACCTCCCCGTGATAGCCCGCAGGGATAGTGACTGGTATGCCTCGTACGGTACAGATAAAAGCACCGGCACCAGGCTCTTCAGCATAAGCGGGCGGGTCGCCCGGCCTGGGGTATACGAGGTCGAGATGGGTGTACCGTGGTCGGCACTGCTGGACGACCTGGCCGGCGGACCCTCCCGGAACAGACCCTTCAAGGCCCTCTATCCAGGCGGATCCTCAACCCCGATGCTGACAGCAGAGGAAGCGGGGGGTTCGACCATCGACTTCGAATCGGCCATGGATCTGGGCACGTTCCTCGGTTCGGGCGGGACAATTGTGCTTGACTCAGAAGACGACATCGTGGATGCCACTCTCAACGTAGCCCGGTTCTACAACAACGAGAGCTGTGGGCAGTGCACGCCCTGCCGGGAAGGCTGCCGGTGGATACTGCAGATAGTGCAGCGCATCGCATCAGGCCACGGTACGGCTGAAGATATCGATCTCCTTCTCGATGTGACCGGCCATATAGAAGGTAATACTATCTGCGCCTTCGGAGACGGCGCAGTAGCACCCATTGCCTCGGCCGTGGTGAAGTTCAGATCTGAATTCGAAGCGCGGGTCGGGGGGGCACAACAGTGATCACCGGGATTAAACGGACATTGAAAGCCCACATGGGCGAAGGTGTTGCCCCTGTCGTCCGACTCCCCGAGAGTGAAACAACGGTACAGATCACGATCGACGGCCACGAACTCCATATCCCGAGCGGTGCAACTGTTATGGAGGCGGCCCTGAGCAACGGGATCTTCATCCCGCATTTCTGCTACCATCCAGGACTGGGACCTGAAGGAAACTGCCGGATGTGCCTGGTGGAGATAGAGGGCAGGCCCAAGCTCGAGCCCTCGTGCATCATCCCCGTCTGCAGGGATATGGTGGTAAATACCTGCTCTGCAGACGTCGTAGAGGCCCGAAGGGGTGTGATGGAATTCCTGCTCCTCAATCACCCTCTCGACTGCCCCTGGTGCGACAAGGCCGGCGAATGCATGCTCCAGGACCATTCGTACAATTACGGATCGGGCGAGACCAGGCATCGGATGCACAAACGCACCTCTCCGGTGAAGGATTTCGGCCCGAAGCTGAAGATGTACTCAAACCGGTGTATCCAGTGCACGCGTTGCGTGAGGTTTCTGGCCGAAGTCGAAGGGGGAGAAGAACTTTCGCTCTTCGGACGGAGTGCAGATGTGGATGTGGGCACCTATATAAAGCACAACCTGACAAACAACTACCAGGGGTGCCTGGCCGATGTGTGTCCTGTGGGGGCCCTGGTCACCAAACCCTTCCTCTACAGCGCCCGCGTGTTCTACCTGGAGTCTCAGCCCAGCGTCTGCCCCATCTGCAGCACCGGCTGCTCCATCTTCGTTGACCGCTACCAGAACAGGATCGTCAGAATACGCCCGCGCCCCAACCTGGAAGTGAACGAATGGTGGATGTGCGACACCGGGCGCTTCGAAACCGGATGGATCGAGGAAGGCCGGGTCGATACCCCCACGTTCGGCTCAGAAAGCGGTCTGAGGCAGTGCGGCTGGGATACGGCTCTGGATGCAGCCTCAAAGGCTCTCAAGAGCGCGGTTGGAGGACAGTTAGGGGGTATCGTCTGGGCGGGCGCATCGTGCGAGGAAATACACCTTTTTACCAAGTTACTGCGGGCTCTCGGGGGAATCATATCACCCTGGTACGGACCCGACGGTCGAATAGATCCGGCGGCTAAAGAGGACTTCCTGCGACGGAAGGACCCGAATCCGAACACAAGGGGCCTCGAAGCTATCGCATCAGACCTTCTGGACCTCGAGCACCTGTTGGGGCGCATAGACTCCGGAGAGGTCGCCTCCCTGATTGTTCTGGGAACTGTAATGGACGAAGCAGTGGCTGCACGACTCTCGAATCTCGATCAGCTTATTGTGATTTCGAGCCACCACTGCCCTGTTGGGGACGCTTCCGACGTGCTGCTTCCCGGAACTGTCTGGGTAGAGAAAGCCGGAACCTTTCTCAACGGCGAAGGCCACCTCCAGCGGTTCAGCCAGGTGCTGGATATAAAAACCGCTGCCCGGGCGGATGTCAGTATCCTCTCGGCGTTAATCGATCGCTGCGGTCTGGGCCCTCAAAACGAGGACCCTGCAGCCGTCTACGAAGAAATTACAAGGCAGCCGGGACCGTTCAAAGGTCTGGCCTGGGGGCAGATTCCACCTGGAGGCCGGAGGCTGGATCTGAAGCTCCCGGCATCTGAACCTGGAACGGCGGGCAGGGAAGGCGCCGAATGAGCGGCCTGCTCACAACCATCCTGATCGACTCGATCAAGGTTGCGGTAGTGCTGGCCTTTCTGATGGGTGCGGTGGCCTATGCTACCTACGGCGAGAGAAGGTTCGCGGCGTTTTTCCAGGGCAGGCTCGGCCCTAACCGGGCTGGCCCTCTGGGCTTGCTGCAACCGCTGGCCGACGGCATCAAGTTCATGTTCAAGGAGGATTTCGTCCCTCGCTACGCCGACCGCCTGCTCTACAGGCTGGCACCCATTGCCGCATTCACACCCACTCTCATTCTGGTCGGCGTGATACCCTTCGCGCCCGATCTGAGGATCGCCGGCCTGGTCGTACCTATGCAGATAGCAGACCCCAATTTCGGTGTTCTCTACTTCTTCGCCATCGCCTCCTTCGGTGTCTACGGCGTCATCATTGCCGGCTGGGCTTCCAACAACAAGTACAGCGTCATGGGCGGCATGAGGGCAGCCTCGATGATGATCAGCTACGAGGTCGGACTGGGCCTGGCGGCCGTCGGGTTAATCATGGCGGCCGGCTCGGTGAAGATGTCGGTTATCGTCTCCCAGCAGGGAGCGTTCGGTGGATGGTTTATCTGGAAGCAGCCGCTCGGCTTCCTGATCTTCCTCATAGCCACTTTCGCCGAAACCCACCGTACTCCATTCGACCTGCCGGAAGCGGAGCAGGAGCTGGTTGGAGGCTACCATACCGAATACGGCAGCATGCAGCTCGGACTCTTCCAGATGGGGGAATTCGCCCACATGGTCGCCGCCAGCGCCCTTATCGTAGCACTCTATCTCGGGGGCTGGCAATTCCCGCTGCTGGGAGGACTCGATCAATCACCTCTGCTGCACACGCTGGCCGGCGCCTGTGTGATGGCGGTGAAGACATTCGCCGTCGTTTTCCTCTTCATGTGGGTACGCTGGACGATACCGCGTTTCCGCTACGACCAACTGATGCGGCTGGGCTGGAAATCGCTCGTTCCACTTGCCCTGTTCAACGTCATTTTAACAGCTGTGCTGATACTGATCTGAAGGACCTGAATGCGCTGATGGCTGCCAAAACCACATATCCGAAGCACGGTTTCCGGCGGGAGATGTCGTTCTGGGAGCGGCTCTACCTGCCCGCCATCTTCAGGGGGCTGCGTGTGACCATGAAGCATTTCTTCTGGCCCAACTGGACGATCCGGTACCCCGAGGAGAAGCCGGACCTCGCCCCCCGCTTCAGGGGCCTGCACCGCCTTAAAAGGGATGAAAACGGGCGCGAACGATGCACGGCCTGCTTCCTCTGTGCATACGTCTGCCCCGCAAACGCAATCCACATAGAGGCGGCCCTGGCCTCGGGGCAGGAACGGGAGCGGTACACCGAAGAGAAGTATGCCGCAGTCTACGAAATCAACATGCTCCGCTGTATCTTCTGCGGCTTCTGCCAGGAAGCCTGCCCGTGCGGCGCCATCTACCTCGAAGAGGAATTCGAAATCGCGGATTACGACCTCGACCACTTCATCTACGGCAAGGAACAGCTGCTGGACCCCGAAGGCAGCCCCTTGAAGTTCCCGGAGTAGAACAGGGAGCAGGAATGTAGGAAAACGATGGAAACGGTGCTGTTTATCATAATGGCCGCTATTGCAGTAACAGCCGCATCGGCGGTCATCCTCAACCGTAACCCTGTCAAGAGCGCTCTGGCGCTCATCGTCGTAATGCTTGCCCTGGCCGTTCTCTACATGCAGTTGAGCGCTTCTCTGCTGGCGATCATCCAGATCATGGTTTATGCGGGCGCCGTGATGGTCCTTTTCCTGTTCGTACTCATGCTGCTGAACGTCGGCGTGGAGGGTCCCTTCCCGAAAAAGCTGTCCCGGAGAGCGATCGCCGGTCTTGTCGGGGCCCTGATGGGCCTGACCCTGGCCGGAGTCGCTCTGCTGAGATCCTCTGTCCCCATGACGATATCAGCGCCGGCTGTCGGTGAAGATTTCGGATCTATCGAAGCAACCGGAGAGCTCCTGCTGACCCGTTACCTGCTGCCTTTCGAGTTGATCAGCGTTCTGCTGCTGGTAGCCCTGATAGGTGCTGTACTGGCCACCAGGCCGCGATGGCCGGTACCGAAACTTCCACCCGAGCTGTGGCCCGCCGGCACCCGATTGCCGGAGGCAGGTCCCGGCACAGTGGGAGAGGAGACCGGGTAATGCCGTTGACCGGCTATCTGGTCCTGAGCGCACTGCTTTTTGGAATGGGTGTAACCGGCGTGCTGCTGCGCAGGAACGTGGTGGTGATCATCATGAGCGTGGAGCTGATGTTGAACGCCGCGAACCTGGCCCTGGTGGCATTCAGCCGCTTCCTGCCGGGGCACGACGGGCAGGTATTGGCCTTCCTGGTCATAGCGATTGCAGCGGCCGAAGCGGCCGTCGGTCTTGCACTGGTAGTCCATGTGGCCCGCCAGCGCGGCACGGTGGACGTTGACGACCTCACACTGTTGAAGGGCTGATAGAATGGCGGCCTCTCTCACACTGGTCCTGCTGCTGCCCCTGGTCGGAGTCATCTTCGGCCTGGTGTTCGGGCGGAGGCTTTCTGAGCGGGCCGTGGGCTGGACGGCGTCGCTGCTGATAGGCGGCTCCTTTATCGCCGCCCTCATCTCCTTCATCGGGTTCGTAGAGCTCGGCCCTGAGGCCGAAGGAGTGAGGGTACTGCTCTTCGAATGGATAAGTGCGGGCAGAATACACATCGACGCCGCACTCTGGCTCGACTCCCTTTCGGCGGTGATGATCCTGGCCGTAAGCGGCGTCGCCTTCCTGATCCACATATACTCGATCGGCTACATGCACGGTGACGAGGGGTTCGGACGCTATTTCACCTATCTGAACCTCTTCACCTTCGCCATGCTGCTACTGGTGCTGGGTGACAACCTCGCCCTCCTCTTCGTCGGCTGGGAGGGTGTCGGCCTCTGCTCCTACCTGCTGATAGGGTTCTGGTTCACGAGGGAATCGGCTGCCGACGCCGGCCAGAAAGCCTTTATCGTCAACCGCATAGGCGACGCAGCCTTCATCCTGGGTCTGCTTTCTCTCTTTGCCCTTTTCGGCACGCTCGACATCCAGACGATGCTGCACGAAGCTCCGGTGAAACTCGCCGTCGGGGGCACGGCGGTCACCATTATCACCCTGCTCCTGTTCATCGGCGCCACAGGCAAGAGCGCACAACTGCCGCTTCACATCTGGCTGCCCGATGCGATGGAAGGACCCACGCCGGTATCGGCCCTGATCCACGCGGCCACAATGGTGACCGCAGGTGTATACCTCGTTGCACGGATGGCCCCCTTCTTCCTGCAGGCACCGATCACCATGGCTGTAGTCGCGACGGTCGGCGCCGTTACCGCTCTGATGGCCGGCACCATCGCCGTAGCGCAGAACGACATCAAGCGTTTGCTGGCCTACTCCACCATAAGCCAGCTCGGATTCATGTTCCTGGCCCTGGGCGCCGGCGCCTTCGCCGTCGGGATCTTCCACCTAGTCACCCACGCCTTCTTCAAAGCCCTCCTCTTCATGGGGGCGGGCAGCGTGATGCACGCTCTCGCCAATCGCCAGGACATGCATGAGATGGGTGGCCTGAAGCGTCACCTGCCTGTAACGCACGCCACGATGCTGGTGGCAGGGCTGGCGCTGGCCGGGATACCGGTGTTCTCCGGATTCTTCAGCAAGGACGAGATCCTCTACGAGGCGTGGGCAGGGCCTTTCGGATCACCGCTTTTCTGGCTGCTGGGGGCGATCACGGCGTTCATAACAGGCCTCTACATCTTCCGCATGCTTTACCTGACGTTCTACGGTGAGAGCCGGGTGCCTGAAGGCCTTAAACCCCATGAATCCCCGCCGGTCATGACGGTCCCGCTGCTCATACTGGCCGCGCTCTCAACCGTGGCCGGTTTCATAGGCCTCCCTCACTTTCTGGGAGGGGGCGCCTGGATACAGGAATTCGTGGGCAGAGCCGTCGGCGCAGCCGGGCACGCTGCAGGAGAGGGCGCCGTCATCGAAACCTTACTGCAGGTGCTGCTGATGGTGATCAGTGTTGTACTGGCCGTCGCTGGCCTGCTGCTGGCCCGTCGCTGGTACGGCAGGAAGAACCCCTACCCTGAAGTACCGGCCGAGGCTGCTCCTCAGTTGTGGAAGATCCTGAGGCGGAAGTACTTCATCGACGAATTCTACTTCTTGGCAATCGTGAAACCATTGCGGAATCTGAGCAAATGGCTCTACAGGGCCGTGGATGTTAGAAGCATCGACGGTGCGGTATACGGGACCGCTCAGCTCGCACTGACCCTGGCACGAGCGGCGGGCAGGATCCAGGTGGGTCACATCGGCATCTACGCCCTGGCTATGGCAGGCGGCGCGGCAATCCTGCTGATCTGGCTATTTGTTTGAGGGTGTGATGAGAGAAGAGAGATGAGAGATAAGAGGCTATTAAGCAGATGACTCCTGAGGACCTGACAGCCGCACAGCTGTTGCTGCAATTCCTGTGGTCCCACTGGATCTCGGGGATAATCCTGATCCCGCTATTGGGGACCTTTGCTGTCGCCCTGGTGCCCAGGGACCGTCACGGCCTTCTTAAAGGCATCGCTCTCTGCTCAGGCCTGCTCGTCCTGGCAATGGTCGCGGCCCTCTGGGCCCATTTCGATCCCGACCAGGCCCAGTTCCAGTTCGTAGAAAATGCGGTGTGGATACCGGGCATAGGCGCCGCCTATCACATTGGGCTCGATGGAATGAGCCTCCTTCTGGTGGCCCTGACCGCGCTGCTGTGTCCTGTTGCGCTGCTGGGAACCTGGACGGCTGTCACAGAGCGCCTCAAAGGTTTCACCGCGTCCCTGCTGATGCTGGAAGCGGGTATGATCGGCGTTTTCGTCGCCCGTGACCTCTTCCTCTTCTATGTTTTTTGGGAGGCGATGCTCATCCCGATGTACCTGCTGATAGGGATATGGGGAGGTCCAAGGCGTATATACGCGGCCGTTAAATTCATCCTTTTCACGCTCGTCGGCTCCTTCCTGATGCTGGTTGCCATCCTGGCACTCTACTTCCTGCACGGCAAGCTGACCGGATCCTACACATTCGACCTGGCAGCCCTGGAACAGATCTCGATCCCGCTTGGAGCCCAGACGTGGCTCTTCCTGGCTTTCACACTGGCTTTCGCCATCAAGGTGCCGCTGTGGCCGCTTCACACATGGCTGCCCGACGCCCACGTCGAGGCACCCACAATCGGCTCTGTGATCCTGGCGGGTGTACTCCTGAAGATGGGAACCTACGGCCTGCTCCGGTTCTCACTCCCCCTCTTCCCCGTCGCGGCCACCATCGCGATGCCCTGGATGGCTGTTCTGGCAATTATCGGAATCCTCTACGGAGGGCTGATGGCCTGGGTACAGAACGACATCAAGAGCCTGGTCGCTTACTCATCGATCGCGCACCTGGGCTTCGTCGTCCTCGGAATCTTCACCTTCCACGCGGGTGCGCTTTCCGGGAGCATCCTGCAGATGGTCAACCACGGCCTTTCCACCGGAGCCCTCTTCCTCCTGGTGGGCTTCATATACCAGCGCCGCCACACCAGAGATATCGGGGATTTCGGGGGTTTGGCCAAGGTTATGCCGGTATATGCGGCCTTCCTGCTCATCGTGGCGCTCTCATCGGCCGGACTGCCCGGCCTCAACGGCTTTGTTGGGGAGTTACTGATACTTCTGGGGGTCTACCAGGTAAACCCGTGGCTCGCCGTATTCGCGGTGCCCGGCATAGTAATTGCCGCCCTCTACCTGCTGCGGATGCTGCGGGGGGTACTCTTCGGGCCTCTCGACAAGGAGGAAAACCGCGTACTCACCGATCTAGACCTGCGCGAAACTCTCAGCCTGGTACCGATCCTCATATTCATAGTACTTATCGGAGTCTATCCTAAGCCGTTCCTGAGGCCGCTGGAGCCCGTCGCCACCCGGATCGAGGCGCGCATGCGGGCGGTCCGCGCCCAACCGGTGAGGTTCGTCCAGGACACCACCGGCGATGTTGACTCCGATGATGCTGTCTCCAGGGAGGATAAGGCCGACGGAGACACCGCAGGCGAAGCCGGAATGGCCCCAGCTGCCTCGGATGCGTTGGATGAGGGAGGGGTGAGGTGATGTTCGGGGAGCTCTACTCATGGAGTGCGGTCGCCCCGGCGGTGACCGTCCTGGCGGCGGCCGCCATTGTATTGGTCGTCGATCTCTTTGTCAGACCGGGGCACAGGCTCATACCGTGGCTTGCGGCAGCCGGGCTGCTTGCCGGGATCGTAGTGAGCGCACTTATGTGGGGGACGCGCGAAAAGGCTTTCAGCGGTGCGTGGTTTCTGGGCGAGTACTCGATATTTTTCTACGTCCTCTTCTGCGCAGCCGCCATTGTAACGGTTATCCTCTCCACAGCCCACGAAGAGCGCCGCGGCCGTTTCCCGGGTGAGTACTACTCGCTTCTCCTATTGAGCGTGGTCGGCATGATGGCGATGGCCTCGGCCGAAGACCTCATCACTCTGATCATCGGGCTGGAGACCATGAGCCTATGCGCCTACGTTCTGGTGGGCCTCAACCGGTGGGAGCGGCGCAGCGGCGAAGGAGCCATCAAGTATTTCCTCCTGGGGGCGTTTGCATCGGCATTCCTCATCTATGGTACCGCCCTTATCTATGGCGCTACGGGAACGACCGGCTTCGACGGGATAGCGGCATTCATGGAAGATTCCACAGAGGGTCCCGGCCTGCTTCTGCTGAGCGGTGCCTTACTGCTGCTGGTTGGGCTCGGTTTCAAGGTGGCTGCCGTCCCGTTCCATATGTGGGCACCCGACGCCTACCAGGCCGCGCCCACGCCCATCACGGGATTTATGGCAACTGCTGTGAAGGCCGCGGGTTTTGCGGCTGTAGTAAAGATTTTCGGTCTGCTACTGGCGACACCGGCCACCTCTATCCAGAACGTGATCTGGTGGATCGCGTTGCTCTCGATGGTCGTGGGCAACTTTGCCGCCATTGCACAGATGAACCTCAAGAGGATGCTCGCATACTCAAGTGTGGCACATGTCGGCTACCTTCTCACCGCCGTCGTAGGCAGCGCGCCCTCATCCTCTCCCCTGGGAGGCACAGGCGTTCTTTACTATCTGGCGGCATATGCCCTGATGACGCTGGGAGCTTTTTCAGTGCTGGTCGTGGCCGGTGGCGGAGCCGACCGTCGCGAGACCCTGACCGACCTGGCCGGACTGGCAGGAAAGAGCCCTGCGCTGGCCCTTGCAATGACCATCTTCATGGTCAGCCTGTCCGGCATACCGCCGACTGTCGGCTTCTTCGGGAAGTTCTACGCATTCGGCGCCGCCGTGCAGTCGGGATACATAGGCCTGGCGGTGGTGGGAGTTCTCACGAGCGTCGTGGCCGTTTTCTACTACTTCCGCGTTGTCGTGTACATGTATATGAAACCCCCTGAAAAGACTTATCTACCATACGGCCGACCCCGACTGGCCAATCTCACCGTCGGGATTCTCGCGATCGCAGTCCTGTACGCGGGGATATTCCCCGAGACACTGCTTCAACTGGCCAGGCATGCATTCCTCAGCCTTTTCTGATAGAAGGTCCCTCCTCCGGGTAACTCTCCTGATCCTGACCGCGATCTGCATGTCTCCAGAGAGCGCGTTCGGCCAGCTGACAAGCAGTAAGAACGTAGTAATCCTCCCCTTCATCGCCTCCAGCTCGGATACTTCCCTGGCCGCGGATCTGTACGAGAGCTTCCTGCTCGGGGTCCGCAGGCCGCGGTCTGGGGCGATCGTGATACAGACCAAAACCGAGGACGATCTGACGCAGCGGGATATCGCCGGGATATTGAGCGAAACAACATCCATGGGATCCTACGCGAACCGGACAGGTACGGCTTTTCTTCTCTGCGGTGCGGTCAAACGGCTGCACGAGGGCAAAGTCCAGGTTACACTGGCCCTCTATGGAACAGATGATAATATGATGCTGGCCACAGACTCGCATGTCTTCCAGGATGCAGACCATGCGCGAACCGGCATGCCTGAGATGGCCCGCGATAATACGCACCCCCGCTATTTCACACCCTCCGACACTCCTATTCTCTATTCGATGATCGTGCCTGGTGCCGGCCAGCTTATCATGGGTGAAACGGTACACGCGGTCGCCAGTGTCGGATTACTGGTCGCAGCAGTTACACTCAGCCCGACGGGATCACCCGAGGATCAGGCATGGCGCAGGAAGCAGCTACGGAAAAACAAGACTTCTTTTATCGCTTTAGCCTGGGTTTGCAATGTTCTCGACACGGTGGTTTTATGCCGGCTCAGGCTCGGTGGAGTCGACGCACGGCCGTTCTTCTCCATTGTCGAATCCGCCTCCGATGACCCGGAAGGGTCATCCAGGTCTCTCTTTGGAATAAGCCTGCGTTGGTGATTCAGAAATCTGCTGAAACGCGACAGTTGAACCTTCGCTGATGAGAGCAGTCGTTTCCGCATGAAAACATCTATAGACGGATTTCTGATTCGGGGCACTATAGCCACCCTGGCAGTGACGATTCTGGTATTTACGGACATTTCGGCCGCCACAACTGCCCTCGCGCAGGAAGAAAGGATTGTCGAAGGGCAGCAGACCTACGAAACCCGCTGGGAGGGGATCGGCGACGGGTTGTTCGGTGCGGTAGGATCGATCGATGTACGGTACAGCCGCAACACAGTACCACGAACGGACGGTTCAACAGACTGGGCCGCGACGGCCTGGCGCGGCGAAAGGGTCAGCGGGCAGTTCGTGCTCTGGACGAAAACAGGCACGGAACAGGTAAGGCTGTCGGTCACACGCCCGGTCAGCCGCTCAGGTGAGGAGATACCGCCATCATCCATCCGGCCCTGTTTCGTGAGCTACGTGCTGGGAGACGGAGATCTGCACGGTGACGTGCTCGACCCGGTCGAGCGTCTGGACATTCCCCCGCAATCCGTCCAACCGATCTGGCTGTCAATAGATGTGCCGGCAGGCATCAGACCGGGTACATATGAAGGTGGGTTGACGGTGAGGGCCGCGGGCACCGCACCCCTCACTTTCAACATATCGATCGAGGTTCTGCCCAACACCCTCCCCCCGCCCGGGCAATGGTCGTTCCACCTGGACCTGTGGCAGAATCCATGGGCTGTGGCACGCTACCACAGGGTTAGACCGTGGTCGGAGGAACACTGGTCGCTGTTGAGACCGCATCTGGAGATGCTGGCGCAGATCGGGCAGAAGTGTCTCACTACCACTATCGTCAACCGACCCTGGAACGGGCAGACCTTCGATCCATACAGCACAATGGTCAGATGGAGGCGCGACGACGACGGCGGCTGGTCGTTCGACTACTCGCTCTTTGACGAATACGTCCGTTTCGGCGCCGAATGCGGTCTGGACGGAGCTATCAACTGTTACTCGATGGTGCCCTGGGGCTACCGCTTCTACTACCACGACGCCCGAACGGGCGATCTGATGTGGATCGAGGCACGGCCCGGCTCCGAGCAGTACAGCGATATGTGGACCGCTTTTCTATCCAGCTTTTCGACACATCTGAGGCGACTCGGATGGTTCGAACGTACTGTAATCGCCATGGACGAGCGCTCCGTGGAGGATATGCTCCAGGTCGTCTCACTCGTACGCAAAGTTGATCCGGAGCTCAAGCTGGCTCTTGCGGGCGGCGACCACCAGGAGCTGTACGATGCGGTCCACGACTACTGTTTCTACATAGGGAACCGCATAAAGCCGGAACTGATGGCCAGCCGCAGGCGGCTGGGTCATATCTCGACCTTCTATGTGTGCTGCAACCCGTCGAGGCCCAACACATTCACCTTCAGCCCACCCCCCGAATCGGCGTGGCTCGGCTGGTTCGCGGCTGCAAACCACTACGACGGCATGCTGAGGTGGGCTGCCATCAGCTGGACACGTGATCCGCTCGAGGACACCAGCTTCGGCAACTGGCCCGCGGGGGACTGCTTCCTTCACTATCCGGGCCCGCGGAGCTCCATCCGTTTCGAAAGGCTGCGCGAGGGGATTCAGGACTACGAGAAGATCCTCATCCTGCGCACCGTCCTGGAGGGTAGAGGGTCCTCAGGCAGCAGAGGTATCGATCTGCTCGACGAGGCGCTCTCCCCTTTCAGATACCCCGACCCGGGTGACGACGAAGCACTGGCGGGGAACCTGGCCAGGGCCAAACGCATACTGGAAGAGCTTTCACTGCAGATTAGCAAGCAGGCCCGCTAACAGCAGAAGCAGGATAATCCCGGCGACAACCGACAGCAGCCGCCGGTCCCTGCCGTGCAGCGCCTCGTATCCAACCCAGAGGGCCGAAACTACCGGTATGCAAAGCAGCAGGAGAATGCCCGCTTTCAGCACGGCCTCTGCGGGGCTCCAGCCTGCCAGGGGAAACAGCAGACCTATAAGCATCAGAATGAGCGCGCCCGAATATCCATACCGGTAAACCACAGAAAGTCCAGAAGTCAGCCGGGATTCGGGGACCTTTGAGGTGGCGGGCCTATTCACGCCGGGACTGTTCATGCAAATACCGCCCAGCTCATCCTGATAGCCACGAAGATAAGGACGAACACGAAGGCCCTGCGCAGCCCTCCGGCTTCTATCTTCACAGCTAACCGCGGACCCAGCCGGGCACCAATCAGAACGCCAAGAACCAGCGGCGCGGCCAACTCGAGAATCAGTTCGCCCCGCACGTAGTAAGCGATACAGCCGACGGCAGCTGTCAGGCCCATCATGAAAGTGCTTGTCGAGGTCGAACGGTGGATTGGCGCGCCGAGCAGAAGATTCAGGATGGGGACCTTGAGGACCCCCCCACCCACACCCAAGGTGCCCGAGATACAGCCGGCGGCACCCGAACCGATAAGCGCAATCGAGGTGGCCTGAAACTGATCTGCATCGTGTTGTGCCGGCCTTACTTTCTTCCCCATCCACATATTCCAGGCGGTATACAGAAGCAGCAGGCTGAAAAGCACGAAAATGGCGTTTTCGGGCACGAAGCCTGCTGCGATGCTGCCGATAATCGCGCCCACGATCGTCGTCAGCTCCAGGGTGAGACCGACCCGAACAAGAGGAAGCCCCCGCTTCATATAGCCCGCGCTCGATGAGGTGGATGTGGCGACGACACCCACCAGGCTCGCCGCGACTGCGATGTGGGCCGGCACCTTGAAAAGCAGGATGAGAACTGGAACGATCAGTATCCCGCCCCCCAGTCCGAGGATCGCCCCCAGCAACCCCGCGCAGAGACCGGTCAATACGTAAAGGAGAGCGCTGAGCCCTACAGGCTCGATCATCAGGTTCCACCAGCCGGAATCATCGGATATTCCACCCTTCCCGTTGCCTGCTCCCACGCCGCGCGGGCGTGTACAAATGTCGTATCCAGGATAGGCACACCTGCCGACCCTCCACGGGTCAGCAGCTCCAGCTCGGTACAGCCGAGAAGTACCGCATCGGCTCCGGCATCCAACAGGTGCTTTCCGATCTCCGAGAAGGCGGAAACGCTCTCGGGCAGCACCTCCCCACGCACCAGTTCTTCATAGATGATGCGGTGAATGATTTCCTGGTCCTGCTCGGAGGGGATAACCACCTCCAGCCCCCGTTCTGCCATGGCATCTGTATAAAACCCATCCGACATTGTAAACCTGGTACCGGTCAGACCCAGCCGCTTATAGCCCACCTCATCAGCAGCCCTGGCAACAGCGTCGAAAATACTCAGGAGCGGCCGCGAGAACCCCAGTTGGGGCACAACCTTATGAATGGTATTGGTCGCTATCAACAGGAAATCCGCTCCCGCCGCCGTCAATGCATCCCCTTCCGCCTGGACAAGATCCCTGACTCTGTCCCAGTCATCTTCGTGTGAAGCATCACTTATTAGCTGGAAGGGTATGCTGCCTATCAGGATGCGGGGATAGGTATGCTCTCCGGTCGCCTCGAAATGGAGCCGCACTATCGTCTGGTAATACGTCACTGTCGACTGGGGGCTCATGCCACCAATAATGCCCACACAACGGGCCGGAACTGTCGGCTGATCCACAGAATGAACTCCTCTCACCCCTTGATATTACCAAGGGGGCGCAGCTTAGCCACTTTTCTGGTAAGGCCCGCGCTGTCCACGACATTGACCACGTCTGTGACGTCCTTATAGGCATCACTGGCCTCTTCGGCCAGCACCGATCTGGATTCGGCCCTCACGTAAATCCCCCTGTCAGCCAGCTCCCTGTCGATCTGCCTGCCCTTCATCTCCCTCTTGGCCTGGTGCCTCGATTTCAACCTGCCGGCCCCGTGACACGTACTTCCCCAGCTCTCCTCCATTGCTCTGTCGGTCCCGACAAGGATGTATGAGTAGCGACCCATATCCCCCGGGATAAGCACCGGATGTCCGAAATCCCTGTATGTGTCCCCCACCTCCGGATGCCCCGCCGGGAAGGCTCTCGTGGCGCCTTTGCGGTGGACACAGACCCTGTATCTCTTCCCCTCGTAGGTGTGCTCCTCGATCTTGGCGATGTTGTGGCAAACGTCGTAGACCACATCCATCCCAAGCTCCTCCCGGCTGCGCCCGAAAACGCGCTCGAAGGCTTCACGGGCCAGGTGGGTAATCATCTGGCGGTTCGCGAACGCATAGTTGGCCGCCGCCCGCATCGCTCCAAGGTAACGTTGACCTTCCTGGGACTGGATCGGAGCGCACACAAGCTGCGGATCGGGCAGATCGAGACCGTGTGTGGTAAGAGCTCCCTTCATTATCTTCATGTAGTCGTCCGCGACCTGGTAACCCAGACCGCGGCTGCCGCAGTGTATCATGAACGTCACCATACCCTGCGCCAGACCGAACGCCCGCGCCACTTCCACATCGTAGATCTCCTCCACCACACCCACCTCGCCGAAATGATTACCGCTGCCAAGTGTGCCGACCTGGTCCAGGCCGCGTTCCTGGGCGTGGTTGCCCACCTCTTGTGGGTTCGCACCGGGGATGAGTCCCGTACTCTCCAGATGGGACAGATCTTCAGGCTTCCCCCACCCTTCTTCGACTACCCAGTGGGCCCCCTTGACGAGCAGCTCCCTCAGCTGAGTCCGGGATATCTTGAATCCCTTCCTGCGGGCTCCCACACCGGTGGGGATATCGGCGAAGAGCGTGTCGACCAGCTGCCTGATCCGGGGCACCACATCCTGCTCGGTGAGCTGGCTGCGCAACAGCCTAACGCCGCAGTTTATATCGTAGCCAACCCCTCCCGGGCTTATCACGCCGTCGCGCTCGTCGAAGGCAGCAACACCACCGATCGGGAACCCGTACCCCCAGTGGATATCGGGCATGGCCATGCTCAAGCCCACAAGCCCTGGCAGGCAGGCGACGTTAGCTACCTGCTGCGGGCTCTCATCGTTGCGGAGGTGACGGGCGATGGTGCGGTCGGCATAGATCAGTCCATCCGTCTGCATCGGTCCCGTTCTGGGAATTCTGATGCGGAAGTCGTCCAGCCTCTCGAGGCGTACAGGTGACGGCTGCTTCACAGCACGCCTCCTTTCCCTCCAGTCAAGGAGACAACGCCAGACTCCCGGACCGGCCCATCAGGGCCGGCCCGCCACCTGGCGCAACACCCATTCTAACGCTAACCTCCGGTATCCGGATAGACGCTAGATAGTTTCTGTCCGGAAACCTCACTAGTACCCATCCAGAGATTGCTCGCCGGCAACAGCCGGACTCGCGGTCCACAGAACGGACTCCG
>Ga0114919_10001352_pt1 | contig 19577 bp, 15 predicted proteins | sample BlataG_FD_88682 | JGI IMG/M metagenome (GOLD analysis project Ga0114919, IMG submission 88682) | Deep subsurface microbial communities from Black Sea to uncover new lineages of life (NeLLi) - Black_00105 metaG | ecosystem: Environmental > Aquatic > Marine > Oceanic > Sediment | place: Atlantic... | reverse complement strand
GCAAGCAGATTTTAGAATACGATTACACAGATTAAAAAGTCAATCTTTTTACCCGGCAACTCTTATTGTCAAAATTAACTAAGAAATTAACTTTTAGAGCAGATGCCTTCAAATAAGAAAGCATTTGATATTTAAAAACATACGGGATATTGCCAGTTACTGCCTTAACTTCAACTATGATTCAGACATCCTGATCTTTATAGGATGTCTTTTTTTATTATCTTTCTTCTCAACAACGATGAAGGCAGACTGTACATATAGAAGAGACCTGCTGGGTCTACTATTTGGTCAATTAGCTTCTGCACATCCTCATCCTTCATCTTCTCTTCGCCCTCTATTCCTAAAATAGATGCAATAGCTGAAAGCCCTTTTGCTCCATGGTCTATGACTTCCTTTGTTGGCCCAAAGCATCCACGGCACGGCATATTAGCGTTTATACACCTCTCACCACAGCCAGACCTTGTAGCAGGCCCAAGACAGATAACTCCCTCTTCGAGAAAACATTTTTCCGGATCCAGGATAATTTCATGTGGTCTTTTTATCTCCTTCATAGAAATCTTCTCGGGTTTCTTCTCAGACCTTGGACAGGTATCACATAAAGACTTATCGGGTGCAAGAACCGACCCCTTCTCCGGCAATTTGCCCTCCAATATAGCGGTTACTCCATCCATTATAATATCGGGTGGCGGTGCACAACCGGGGATATAGTAATCTACATCTATCACCTGATCAAGTGTGTGGACGGTATCCCAGAACTCTGGAAGGGTGAGCTGCTTGTCTCCCATTTGTGTCTTCGTTTGGGGCAATACACCCTCGGGGTTGGCGATTGAGGGAACTTTTTTATATACTCTCTCAAAGATCGTATCTCTATCCCAGAAGTTTGCAAGCCCCGGTATCCCACCCAGGTGTGAGCAAGAACCAAATGCAATAACAAGACCCGATTTCCGTCTCAATAGTTTCACCATCTCTTCCTGCTCTTCTGTCCTGATAGCACCGTTTATAAAACTAACTGCGATCTCTCCATCTTTCATCGCTTCTACATCCTTCTTCTTGAAGTCCATTGCCACCGGCCAAAATACTATATCAACCGCCTCGACTACCTTCAGTATATCCTCAGCGAGGTCGACAACTGCCTCCTCACACCCCCCACATGACGCACACCAATAGAATGCTACTTTTGGTTTAGCCATAATTATCTCCTGGTATAATATTCATTATACCTGATTACTCAGATATTAACTGCACAACACCTTTAGTTTGCTAAGAAGTACTCAGATTAAGATATAAATCTCTTTACCTGACAACGTTTATTACCAAAATTAACTAATAATCGTGTATAAAGTTTAGAAACTTTTAAATATGAAAGTAATTTATGTATAAAAAAAGTCTGTGAAATCTCTTTTTAATCTTTCTAATCAGACATCCTGATCTTTATAGGATGTCTTTCTATACTCTCCAATTCTTTAACTCGAGAGGACCCAACTTTTTGATTGTTTCTGCCATCTCATTTGCCACTTTTGCAAATCTTTCTCCTTCACCTGCAGCGACCCAATCCAACCTCACTCTTTCTTCTTCAATTCCCAGTTGCTTTAAAGTTCGCTTCAAAAGATATGTTCTTCGTAACGCCTTATAGTTTCCTTTTTTGTAATGACAATCTCCCGGATGGCACCCTAAAATCAATACCCCGCTCGCCCCCTCTTTGAAAGATTGTATCACAAACTCCGGGTCTACACGGCCGCTGCACATAACTCGAATAACTCTTATATTTGCAGGATAATTCAATCGGGCGTTACCAGCTTTATCAGCACCCTCATATGAGCACCAGTTACAGAGGAAGCTAACAATTGTTGGCTCCTTCATTTTGCCACCTCCTTAATTTCAGCAAATATCTGCTCTTTTGTAAAATGCTTTGCTCTGGCTGCACCCGTTGGACAGGCTGCAACACAGGTTCCACATCCCCTACAAAGCGTCTCATTCAGAACCGCAACCTTTTTCTCCTCATCCCGAGATATGGCAAAATATGGACATAGGGAAATGCATGTATTACAACCACCGCATAAATCTTCGTTTATCTCCGATATCATTGCCTCTAACTCGAGTTTTTCACCGGGTATTAGCCTCGAAAGTATCCTCCCAGCGGATGCTGCTCCCTGTGCCACAGCATCCCCAATGTCTTTTGGCCCCTGGCAACTTCCCACAATAAAGACGCCCTCAAGTGGCGTACCGAAGGGTTTCATCAGTGCGTGTTCCTCAGAAAAGAAACCAAACTCATCCCGTGGTATATCGAGAAATCCTGCAAGTTTTTCAGTATCGGGATTGGGCTCAACAGCGGGAGCAAGAACTACCATATCCACAGAAACCCTCTTTGTTTTAGAATCGGTCTTGTATTCTACAACGAGATTATTATCTTCACGAGTCACGTTCTCGGTACCATCACTTCTTATGAACTCTACACCCTTATCAACTGCCTCGCCGTATAATCTCTGGTGGTCCTTCTTCGGTAGACATAGATCGGAGTAGAAACTGTATATTTTTACATCGGGTAACTTCTCCTTCACAAGATGTGCCAATTTAACCGAATACATACAACATATACCCGAACAGTATCCTTTTTCTTTCCTGCCTACACAGTAAATGAAAGCTATGGACCCGGGTTCCCTGCCGTTTTTCAAAAGAATCTTCCCTCCCGTAGGGCCATTGGATGCATTCAATCTCTCCAATTCCAAGCCGGTCAAGACATTGTCGAAATTGCCATATCCAAGGGCTGTGAGCGAGGTCGGATCAAAGAGTGTAGAGCCTATGGCCAAGATAATAGCCCCCACCTTTTTCTCAATGATCTCGTCCTCATCGCCGAAATTGATAGCTCCAAATGCACAACTATTCTCGCATGCATTACATTCTTTTCCCTTTAACCCGATACAATTATCTTTATCTATAACGGGCACATTTGGAAGGGCGCCGGCAAAGGGAAGATATATCGCTTTTCGCCTGGATAATCCTTCATCAAATTCATTTGGCACCTCTACGGGACAGGGCTCAAAACATGCACTACATCCGATACAGGCTTCTTCGCTCACATATCTTGCTTTCTTCCTGATTTTAACGGTGAAATTTCCGTAAGAGCCAACAACATCTTCTACTTCGCTTAAGGTAAATGTCTCTACATTCTCTCTCTGAAGGACTTCTTGAAGTTCGGGTGCCAGCATGCAGGGGGCACACTCCATGGTTTGGTAAACTTCTTCGAATCTTGCACCAAGCCCGCCAATGCACGGGCTTTTCTCCGCAAGATAAACTTTCCTTCCTTTCTGCGCAAGTGTAAGAGTGGCCTCCAATCCAGCTACTCCCCCGCCCACCACAAGAACATCGGGCTGAATGTCGATCTCCTTTTTCTCAATGGGCTCCTGAAAACGCACCCTGCTTATTGCAGCCATAACGAACTTTTTTGCCTTCTCAGTGGCGGCAGTTTTGTCGGGGGTTACCCAGGCACATTGCTCCCTTATATTTGTCATCTGAAGGAGATAAGGGTTCAGTTCCGCTTCTTCACAGACGCTCATAAACTTATGCTCGTACATCTTTGGGGTGCAGGCGGCAATTACAACTCTTGTAAGCTTCTCGTTTTTTATTTCTTCTTTGAGAAACTTTAACCCATCTTCAGAACACAGGAGATTATGCCACTTTGCCGTCGTTACATCCTCGATTCCTTTAATATCCTCGACAATGGTATCGACATCAATCCTATCCCCTATATTTGGTCCGCACTTACATACATATACGCCTATCTTTTCTCCCATATTACTCCCTTTTTATAGTAATTGGTCCCAATTGTTTCATTTCACTAACAAATTCATTCACTGTTTCCATGAATTTTTTACCTTCTGCTGCCGATATCCACTCAAGTCTCAGCCTTTTTTTGTCGATGCCGAGTTGAGCTAACATTTCTCTCAATAGCAGCATACGACGCAGGGTCTTATAATTTCCATTTACATAATGACAATCACCTGGGTGACAGCCGGCTACAACTACACCGTCTGCGCCTTTGACAAATGCATTGAGAACGAATTCCGGGTCTATTCGGCCTGAACACATTGTCCTTATAATTGTAAAATTAGGCGATATTTTCATTCTCGATGTGCCTGCAAGGTCGGCTGCTGCGTATGCACACCACTTACAGCAGAATGCGATGATTTTAGGTTCGAAATCCGTTTTGGCTTTCATCTTTACTCCCTATCACTTATTGCGGCAGTTCACAAAAAGATTTCCTTTTTGGTTAGATTTGGTCCCATGCCTCTCGTAGGAAATCCTCTATTACGGTAGTTTTTTCTCTCCATTCTTTATCCACTTTCAAGCTTCCAGTTTCGAGTTTCGTTACCTGCCTACCCCGCCTACCCGCAGCCAGGCGTCAGGCAGGCCTGCCTACCGTCAGGCAGGCGAGTTTCTTCACCGTTAACCCAGTTTCAAACCACTTAGTTTTTTGAAGCTCTATTCTGGGGAATACAGAATTTTCCGCTTCCCTTTCAGCTTTTTTCTGTATCTTCCATGATTTTAGAATGAAAATGTTATGGTGGCATCTTTAATCTCATTTATGAAAGTGGTTGCTCCGACTATCTCTACCCCTTCTCTAAAGTCCTCCTTTTTTAAGTTCTTAACATCTAACGCGAGTTCACAAACCATTACCCTGCCACCTAAATCGCGCAATCCATTGTACATTTCAACAAGGTCTGGTAGACCCTTAACCTTCATCTTCTCGATCGCACCCTTTACCATGGCAGGTGAGCCACCAGGGGTGAAAAATATAATCACCTCGTCTCCGGATGCTGCAGCGGATGAGCCCAAAATAAAGGGAGAGAAAACATTTCCTGGTTCCGAACCATTACAAGTAATTGCTACTTTAGCCATACTGCACCTCCTTTTTTAGCCACCGAAAAAAAAGTCAAGAAAATCTTCTACGGTGTTTATCTCAGTGCTGCCTCAAGCATTGTAAGTGTTTGTTTTACCTTAAATCCGAGGTGTTCAATTGCCCCCGATGGACAGGCACAAGCACAGCTTCCACAGCCCTTACAGAGCGCCTCATTTACATGCGAGACTACCTTACCCCCCTTTGTGATAAGTTCGGGCGCATCGTAAGGACAAACGGATACACATACTCCACATCCCGCGCAAATATCCTCATTTACCGAGGAAATGGTAGCCTCCGCTTCATACTTATCCTTTGAGATAATGGTACACGCCCTTGCGGCAGCAGCTTTAGCCTGGGAGATACTCTCATCAATGGTCTTTGGTGAATGCGCCAAACCTGCCAGGAAAACACCCTCTGTAGCAAAATCAACTGGCCTTAACTTAACATGTGCCTCCAAGAAGAATTTGTTTTCGTTCAAGGGGACTTTCAACATTTGTGATACGCTAACTGCATCATCTCGAGGAATTATTGCAGGTGCAAGCGCCACGAGGTCGGGATCTATTATGAACTGACTACCCAAGATCGGATCTTTTACTCTTACTTCCAAGCCGTTTCCATTTTCCCTAACCACAGGTTTTTCTTCTTCTTCGTATCTAATAAAGATCACTCCATCGTCTCGTGCCCTTTGATAATATTCTTCAAAAAATCCATATGTCCTGATATCTCTATATAAAATGTAGATATTGGTTTTTGGGTTAAGTTTTCTTAATCTAAGCGCATTCTTGACTGCCTCCTGGCAACATACTCGTGAACAATAAGGATGTTCATCATCTCTTGAGCCGACACATTGAATCATAACCACGGATTTCAGTTTCTGGATCTTGGATATCGGCTTTTTGCCTTTCACCTTCAGAATATCTTCAGCCTCTACAAGTCTTTTTTCGAGCTCAAGCTGAGTTATAACTCTCTCATCTCCCCCATATAAATATTCTTTTGGTCTTGATTCCTCAGCACCCGTTGCTACCACCACAATCCCATGTTCAATTTCCTTCTTCGATTTTCCATTTTCTGTTGTGATGGTCGTTTTATAGTTTCCTATATATCCCTCAATGTTCTCAACAGTTGCTCCTTTATATACTTTGATTCGTGGATTGTTTTCTACTTTCTCAATAAGCGAGTTCAAATATTCCTGGACATCCTCTCCCGCCGCTGTATAATAGAGATTTCTCAGATTTCCGCCGAGCTCATTTTCTCTCTCAACTATCACGACCTCGAATCCTTGTTCTGCAATAGAAAATGCCGATACCATTCCAGCAAGCCCCCCACCAATGACCAATCCCTTCTGCGTAACACTGAGCTCCACCGTGTGCAAGGGCTCTAACAGCCGCGACTTACCAACAGCCATTCGAACAAGATACTTTGCTTTCTCTGTAGCCCTGTCTGGTTTATCTCTGTGGACCCAGCTGCACTGATCTCTGATATTTGCCATCTCAAAGAGACGAGGGTTCAGACCCGATTCCCTTAAAGTTTCCTGGAAAAGCGGCTCGTGTGTCCGGGGTGTGCATGACGCCACAACCACTCTGTTGAGTCCATGCTCGTGAATCATCTCCTTTATCTTTTCCTGCGTATCCTGCGAACAGGTGAATAGGTTATCCTCCGCATACGCCACATTGGGTAAGGTTTTGGCATACTCAACGACAGCCGGGACATCTACCACGCTTCCGATATTGATACCGCAGTGGCACACGAACACGCCGATTCTAGGCGGTTCGCCGCTGACATCCCGCTCGGGCGGGTATGTCTTGGAGATAATTTCAGTTCCACGAACTTCGGCGAGTATGCTTTCCGCCGCTGCCACCGCGCCCGATGCCTGCATCACAGTTTCCGGTATGTCCTTGGGGCTCGAAGCGGGACCGCATACGAAAATACCGGGTCGGCTCGTTTGAACGGGCGAGAGGGATGAAGTCTTAAAGAATTTATGTTCGTTCAGCCTTATGCCCAGTCTATCGGCGAGGTCGGCTGTGGCTTCGTTGGGCTCAAAACCAACCGAAAGCACAACCATGTCAAATTCCTCGGCAAGTTGTCTGCCGCCGTCTTCAGTGGTGTAATAGACCATTAGATTCCCGGTCTCCGTTATCTCCACAACCTTCCCGACTCGCGACCGAACGAACCGCACGCCGTACTCGTCCTTTGCCCTGTTGTAATAGGCGTCAAAATCTTTGCCGTACGCCCGAATGTCCATGTAGAATATGGTTGGTTCGATCTCCTTCACATGCTCCTTCGCTATTACGGCTTCCTTGATGGCATACATGCAGCAGACAGATGAGCAATATTTCCTTCTTTCGAGTTCATCTCTGCTTCCAACACATTGAATCCATGCGACGCGCTTTGGGACTTTGCCATCAGAAGGGCGTTGAACATGCCCGGCGAAGGGACCGGAAGCGGCGAGAATGCGCTCGAACTGGATGCTGGTTACAACATTCTTGTAGTGACCATAGCCGAATTCGTACATATCTGATGGGTCAAATTTCTTTGCACCGGTCGCCAGAATGACTGCCCCGACATTTATATCCATGTATTCGCCGAGCATGGAGTGGATGACTGCATCTGCCTCGCAAACTCTCTCGCATTCAAGGCATTCGGAGCATAGACCGCACTCAAGACACCTGGTTGCTTCCGCAATTGCCTGTTCTTCAGTGAGACCGAGCTCGAATTCCACGAAACTCTTGACGCGTTCTTCCGCGGCAATCACGGGCATGACAGCCCTCGGCTTCTTCTCCACAAATTCCGGTAAATCCCTCAAGGGCAATTCATTGGGAGATTCTTCTCTTCCCGCGCGTATATCTTCTCCCTCAAGATACCTGCTGATGGATATCGCCGCCTCGTTACCGTGGTGCACCGCCTCCACGATGGACGCCGGTCCCGTGACGATATCGCCGCCGGCGAAAAAGCCCGGGACGCTCGTTTCCAGCGTAATCGGGTCCGCCTCGATGATGCCACGGTTCGACTTCAGCATTTCAAAGCCCTCAAGATTGGAGCGTTGCCCGATGGCGATTACAACCGTATCCGCGGCAATGGTTTCGGTCTTCTCATCCTCGTCAAATACCGGTGCAAAACTACCGTCGTCCTCATAGACCGATGTGCAGCGCACGGTCTTGACGCTGGTTACGCGACCGTTTTCAGTAATGATTTCCTTGGGGCCAAGGCGGTCGTGGACAAAGATGTTTTCTTCCTCTGCCTCTTCAATTTCCCACACATGCGCGGGCATTCGGTCTTCAGATTCGAGGTTGCGTGTCTCCAGGCACATCAGGTTCACCTCTTCGGCGCCCAGCCTGATTGCTGTTCTCGCACAGTCCATTGCAACATTCCCGCCGCCCACAACGACAATCCTCTTGCCAAAGTTTTCAACCTTGCCATCCCTCTTCACTTTGCGCAGGAAGTCCAAACCCAGCAAGACGCCGTTGGATTCGTCGAATTCATCGAAGAGAGGTGCCGGGGCCTGGAAACCGACCGCAACATATACAGCGTCGTGCCGTTTCTTTAATTCCTCCAGTGTTATATCTTTACCTACCTTTGTGCCGGATTCAAGCTCAATGCCAGAAGCGAGTATTCTTTCTATGTCCAGCATTGCTACTTCTTTTGGGATGCGATATTCAGGCAGACAATATGTGAGCATTCCACCGGGCTCATCGGCTTCATCATAAACTGTCACCGCATAACCCATATCACGCAGTCGCATGGCACAGGTAAGACCGGATGGACCTGCTCCCACGATACCGACGGTTTTATCACTGGTTATCTCAGCGGTTTCAGGTAGCGGATGTTCTTCTTCATATACCCGGTCCGCAATAAATCTCTTAAGCGAGGCGATGGCGATCGGTTCATCGTATTCACCCCGCCTGCAATTGTTCTCGCAAGGATGATGACAAACCCTACCGCATATGGAGACGAAAGGATTATCCCGCCTTATGAGCTCATACGCCTCATAAGACTTCTTTTCACGGACGAGTGCAGCATAACCCTGAACATGCACACCAGCGGGACAACCCACCTGACAGGGTGGTCTGCGCTTCTTGTCAATGGCAAAGGCATTCGGATATGCCTGAGGGAAAAGCCTGAAAGCTGCTTTGCGATCGACAATGCCCTCCTCAAATTCCGATGCTACATTAACCGGACAAGCCTTTTCGCACTCACCGCAGCCAGTGCACTTGTCTAGATCTATATAGCGCGGTCTCCTGAAGATCTTTACCTGGAAATTGCCCGCTTCGCCGGTTAGTTCGGTTAACTCGGCACAGGAGATGAGTTCGATATTGTGATGCCTTCCACAATCAACCAGCTTGGGCGACATAATGCACATCGCACAGTCGTTGGTGGGGAAAGTTTTGTCCAGCTGCGCCATGGTCCCGCCGATAGCGGACGAATCCTCGAGCAAATACACCTTGAATCCCGAATTTGCGAGGTCCAGAGATGTCTGGATACCAGCTATGCCTCCGCCGACCACAAGGACGGCGCCTACTTTGTCTTCGCCCATAGTTGTATTACCACTTGCTACCCTAATCCCACCTCGGGTATAAATAATCAACCTTTCGACACACTAATGAGCTACTTCTCTTTCAAGAGCTTACGGACATGTTCCACCAGCTCCATGGCCTCGACCGGTTTGTCTAAAAAATCATCAACAGGCAGCCAATCAGGTTCTCCAGCGGCACTACCGAAATCAAATGGGTATTTCTTGTCAACTGCCGTGAGCATCAGAATCGGGATTTGCTTGGTCCTGTCGTCGGTTTTCAGTTTTCGACAAACATCAAATCCCGAATCCAGCCGCGCCATCATAACGTCCAGTATAATGAGGTCCGGCAACTTTTTCTTTAACTCTTCAAAGCACTCCTCTGGGTTCAACGCCTTTATTGTCCTGTATCCGAAGCCTTCGAGGACGATTGCCGCTGCATCGAGAAAGCTCGGATCGTCGTCCACAAGCAATATCGACTTCTGTTCAGCCATTTTAATTCCCTCCCCTTTTGTTAGAACCACTTCTAACCGTCGCGCAGTTGGGAATGCTCAGGATGAAAGTGGCAAATTTTCTGAGTTTCTTATCATCTCGATCAAAGACATATTTGCCCGGGGTTTTTTTTATCATCTCGTAGGTTATGAACTCACCCTTGAGGATGTATCCTGCGTCTGCTTTGATACTCCCTTTGTGCATGTCGGCTATCTTTCTGACCAGGTATAGCCCGAGACCCGTTCCGCCGATGCCAAGCGGGTCGAATCGAGAGAACTCATCAAAGATAGCCTCGAGCTTGTCCTCGGGAATACCGATCCCCTCGTTTGTTATGGTGAATTTGAAACCGTTCTTCCATTCTCTCAGCGATGAGCGAATCGGCGTATTTGCACTGCCGTATTTTATCGCATTGTTGATCAAGTTATTGAAGGCAACGCGTATGAGGCGCTCGTCGCATATTACCTCAAGTTCGTCGCAATGCTCGCAAATGAACTTCATCCCCTTCATCTTCAGCGAAGGCTCGAGCCTTTTGGTAACCTTTCTTACAATATCCCTAGCGAGGTTTATCCTGGTGGGACTAAAGTCAAGCTGTCCGCTCTTGGCTTTTGAAGAGGCGAGGTAGTTCCTGACCATATCCTGCATAAGCTTCAGGCTGCCAAGTGCCCCTAACAGCATCCTTTTTTGCTTATCCTCATCGAGTCTTTCCGCTACCTGTGGATCCGCGAGGGCGCTTATGTTCATAACAATGGTTCCCAGGGTACCACTGAGTTCGTGACTTACGAAACCGATCACCCAATTCAGATGGCGATTTAATCTCTCGCATTCGGCGCACAATTCTTCCACATCAGCATCAGCCAAAAACCATTTCTCTTTTTGCGGTGTGCCGCGCGGTTCTTCCTGGGGTTCGGATAACCTTTGTATATCGGTTGTTCTCTCCGCCCTTTCTCTCTTCTTTTCGACAAAGGTCTCAATCAGCGATAGCATTTCCGCTTTGTCTGCCTCCGACACATCTGCAATTTTTATGTAACCCCCGTTTACCGCTTCGGTGAAGAGCCTCTTGGCTAAGGTAGTTCTGACCACGGAAGTAGTGTATCCCTCAGGAGAACCCAGGCCGCCTACCGAGATGTCCGCGAAGTCATTGGCGAAATCCCGACACACAAGACATGCGGGCCCCGCTATATCCTCGATCTCCTCGAACGGAATGTGGATAGTTACGCCGGATTTCGTCTTGAGTCTGAAATCCTCTTTGACGTTGATCTTCAGAATATCCTCGGGATTTATGTGATGTTTCTTTATGAAGCCCTTTTCCATAAGGTTGTCGAAGGTAAAACACTGCATGCAGAACAGTCCGACGGTGAAAAAGATTATGTCCGAAGGTAATATATTCAGGACTTGCATTTTACGTATCGCCATAATCTGGCACGGGGTGCCCACAACTGCCACCCTTATGGACCGCTTCGGCCCGAACATTCTCACTGCAGGGAGAACGGGCACATAGGTAGAATACTTCCTGCCCATCTCATCGAGGTGAGAGGCTTCGGCGAACTGTGAACCTGCCGCCTGGATGAGCCCCTCTCGGGTGGTGGCAATTTCCGGTTCTCGATTGAACAGACCGGTTTTCTTTGAGACTATCGCGCCGTCGATAATCTTGTTTTCGAGCATATAAGAAAGAAGCGCGGTAACCATACCACCGTCAGTTGCGACCGCCCTTATCTTTTCGTCTGTTGCACGCGCAGAGAAAATATCACGGAATTGCCCAATCGGGGCGGACCATCCGAATTTCTCCCTGACATCCTCGTTAAGCTCTTGGGTTTGCGGGCAGATGAGATAACATATTCCGCACTTCAAACATTTGTCAGGGTCTACATATCGGGGAATATTGTCCTTGCAACCGCACATCTCGATTGCCCCGATTTGATTGGCGGTGCAGAAGGACACACACACACCGCATTTATTACACAGACCTTTATCTACGACATCGGTGAGGAGGTCGTCAAAACTCAACTTAGTGCTTTGTTTCATGCTATTCTCCATTGTTCATTGATAATTGTTCATTTCTTACCGAGTCTTTCCTCGATCATAGATTTTATTTTTTTATTCTGCTCATCATCAGGCTTGATGAGATACCTCACCAAGTTGCACCTCAAATCCTGGGCAAACCTGTCGAGTTCCTCTATCTGTTCAAGGCGCTCTTTTGGGGCGAATCCCTCTTCGACCGCCATGTCTCGAAGAACGCCCATAACATCGGCAAACTTCACATTCTGAGGACAACGCGCATAACAGACATAGCACCTCTGGCACATCCAGATGACGTCGGATGAGAGAACATCCTCACGCATTCCTAAGATCGCCATGCGAATGATTTTTCTCGGATCGTAATCTTCGTTGACTTCGGCGACGGGGCAGCTTGCGGTGCAGGTACCACACGCAAAACACCTCTTGAAATTCTCTGCCCCCGGGCGGGAAGCGATATCATACTTGAATTTCTGGTCAAGTTCACTCAATATTATCTTGTCCATCATATCTCCTCATATTTTTCTATATTTTCTCTGGTATCTCTTCGAGTTCCGCAAAAGAAAATACAGGTCCATCGAAGCATACATACTTTGACCCGATATTGCATCTTCCGCATTTTCCGATGCCGCACTTCATTCGGCGCTCGAGCGATGTGTATATATGTTCCGGGGGAAAACCAAGCTCCGTAAGCACGGGCAACGTGTATTTTATCATGATTAGTGGACCACAGACCATAACCCAGCTATCCTTGGAACTGGGTGCAATCTCTTTTATAATCGCGGGAACAAACCCAACCAGCTTGTTCCACCCCTCAACCTGCTCGTCTATCGTAAGATGCACATTGATATCATCCTTTTTCTCCCACTCCTCCAACTCGTCGCGGTATATCATGAGTCCCGGACGACGAGCACCGTAAATCAAAGTGATGCCCCCATAATCCCCCCTGTTCGCGGGGTCGCAGAGATAGACAGCCAGCGACCGCAGTGTTGTGAGTGCAAATCCACCACTCACGATGACGACATTCTGACCACGGAACTTCTCCACGGGATAATAGTTGCCGAACGGACCACGAATGCCGATCGTCTCTTCTTCCTCCAGATGATGCAGCGCGCTGGTCACGACCCTCACCCTGTTGACCGTAAACCGCAGGAACCCCTTCTCAGTCGGCGAGGATGCTATCCCGAACGGTGCTTCACCCTTACCGGGAATCGAAAGCTGGCAGAATTGCCCCGGCATGTAGTCGAAGGCATCGGCTTCGTTCACAAATTCAAGATCGAATGTCCGCAAGGTCTTGTCATCAGACTCGACCCATATTTTTTTGACCCTCACAGAGATGGGGATATATGCATTTTTCATTGTTCGCCTCCTTTCCCCTGTGCGGTTTGGAAAACCCCGATGATAAAATTCCTTATATCGATGTTCACCGGGCAGAAACTCACACATCTTCCGCAGCCAACGCACCCAAACTCGCCTTGTTTTTCAACAAAGTAGCTGAACTTGTGCATGAACCGCTGTCTTAATCTATACTTTCGCGTTGGTCTTGGATTATGACCTGAGCCTTCTTTCGTAAAGAGCGGAAACATACACGAGTCCCACAGGCGAATGCGCACTCCTTTGCCCCGCCTGCTTTCGTCCTGTATATCAAAGCAATAGCATGTTGGGCAGGAGTATGTACATGCGGCGCAACCCAGGCATTTTGAGGAGACCTTATCCCAGAGAGGATCATCCCAGAGGGCGTCCAGTGATACCTTGAGAGAATCAAGTTTCGGAGGTTCACCCATTGATAATTCCGCTCTTTCTTTTGCGTTCTGCGCCTTCTCGATATCTTTCTTCGTTGCCTTTTTGAGCATATCGACGCTCGAAAGGAAACTCTCACCATTCTCACTTATTGGTTCAAAAAGATAAGCATCGCCGATGTCGGTAACGAGAACATCCGAACCGGTATTGCTGAACGGACCGCCATCCAGCCAGTTGCAGAAACAAGAGGGCAATGGGTCATTGCACGCAAGAGAGAAGACCAGGGCGTTATTCCGCCTGGCTGCCCAGTATGGATCCTCGTATTTTGGGTCAATGAATACTCGCTCTAAGAGGACAAAGCTCTTTGCGTCGCAAGGTCTTGCCCCGAAGAGGGCGATCGGTTTGCCCTTATATTCGGCTGAGTGCGTTATGTCCTTTTCGTAGTGGAACATTACCTCTGTCTGCGGGTAAAAAACATCCTTGGGCGGTTTGTGTGTCCGCGGGAAATAGAGTGCGGACTCCTGCCCGGGCATCAGTTCAGAAAAAGCAACCACACCATCCGATTCCACCGGTGCATGCACGACGAATTTTTCACCGAGCTTTTGCAGAAAGCGCTCCAAATTGCCTTTTTGTAGTTTATAAGTGTCCATTTCCATCACATTATGAATTCCTCTTTATCGTTTTCGTTAAATGCTGCCATTGCCGGCTGTGTTTCAAAATCCAATCCGGCGGTAAATCCAAAGCGCTCCGTTACTTCTTTTTCTACACGCTTGCCGAGCATTCGGATATCTATATTCAGCGGACATGCTGCAGCACATGCGCCGCAATCAACACAGCGACCGGCTGTATGCAGCACACGCACAATGTGGAATATGATCGTATCACTCAGATCGTTACCCTTGCCTATCCACTGAGGGGTGCTGCAGTCAACGAAGCATTCCTCACAATAGCACATGGGACAGGCATTGCGGCAAGCATAGCAACGAATGCACTTTGAATATTCTTTCTCGAAATACGCCCATCTTTCATCGGGTGATTTTTGCTCAAATTCATCTACTGATGCGTACCCATCTCTAACCCCAAGAGGTTCCGCTGGTTCACCGATGAAGTAATTATACTGCACGGCGTTGGGATAACGGCAGGCAAGACAGCTATCCGAGAGAAGTTCGCTCCTCTTGAGTTCCAACTCAAAACCATTCCCGAAAAGGGTTATCTTTTCACCGTTAACTTGAAAGTTTACTATCTCCCTGCCGGCAAGCTTTTTCCTCAATTTGCCGGGGTCAACGACACCTCTGCACGGAACGCCGATGATCACCACATTTTCTCTCTCAAACTGACCTTCCAAAACAAGCTGCACCACCGCTCGTGCGTCACAACCTTTAGCTATTATACCGACCCTGCGCCTATCGCCGCCGCGTTTCTTTTCATCCACGAGATATCTCGCCAGATTGTTCTGGCAGGTGAAATCGAATATAAGCTTACCCGCATCGTCGGCGGATTCGATTAAAATAGGTGTGGCGCGCAATGGCAGGGTGCCCTTTGTATAACCTATGAGAAGTTCAAGCTTCTCGTCGGCAAAAATGTCCTTTATTTTCTCAACCAATTTATCCATAAGCTCTTCCTCTGTAGCACACGACTTCAGTCGTGGGGTGATTCTAATGAATCCATGGATTTTACCAATTTTCGTGCCGGGCCAAGGATTTTCACACCCTCGGTCACTTTCGATATGACCTGGGAGAACTTTTCGCCTTCACCGGCTGAGACCCACGAGAATTGCACTCTGCCCGGCTCCATGCCCATGAATTCGAGGGCGGTTTTCAGGATGGCGAATTTTCTCCGTGCAACATAATTGCCCGATATGTAGTGACAATCGCCGGGATGACATCCCGAAACGAGCACACCGTCATAGCCATCTTGCAGGCATTTCAGGATGAACAGCGGGTCGACTCTTCCAGAGCACGGCACGCGTATGACTCGTGTGTTAGGGGGATACTGGATTCGCGATACACCCGCAAGGTCTGCACCGGCGTATGAGCACCAGTTGCACAGAAATGTCATTATTTTGGGCTCAAAATCCTTCATTTTAACCCACCGCTCATTTTAAGCAACCCAAGATTTAAGTTCCGGGCTGCTGTGGCATTTCTGCTATCTCCAATGAATCAATTGCCGAGAATATTTGCTCGTTAGTAAATCCCTTGAGATCAATTGCTCCGCTCCTGCACGATGCTGCGCAAGCGCCACAGCCCTTGCAGAGGGCTTCGTTTATATAAGCAACACCTTTTTCTTCGTCCATCTCGGCGGCGGCATATGCGCACACTTCCACACATACACCGCATCCGGAACACAGCTCGGGGTTAACCTTGCAAATAGAACCTTCCGCTTCGATAACCATTTTGCTGAGAACGGTCATTGCCCGCGCTGCAGCAGCCGTCGCCTGAGTGATCGATTCATCAATATCCTTGGGACAATGCGCCAGTCCACATACAAAAATCCCATCCGTCGCGAAATCCACCGGGCGGAGCTTCACATGCGCCTCGAGGAAAAAGCTGTCTGCATTGAGCGGAACCTTTAACATTTTCGCCAATTCTTTATTTCGCTCCGGTGCGTCTATGGATACTGCCAGAACTACAAAATCCGTATCAATCACCACTTGTTTTCCCAGGATTGGGTCGGTAGTTATCACGCGGAGCTTGCCGTTGGGGTTTTCGGGATCAATGAGTTCCACAGTGGGCTTGTTGTCGATGTCGTACCGTAAGAAGATGACCCCACGATCGCGCGCCTCGCCAAAGTATTGCTCCTTCAGCCCGTAAGTGCGAATGTCCCTGTAGAGCACAAAAATGTCGGTTGCCGGTCTCTCGCGCTTCAATACCAAGGCGTTCTTGATTGCCTGCGAGCAACACAGGCGGCTGCAGTAATCTCGTCCCTCCTCACGGGAATTCACGCACTGTATCATTACAACATTTTGCATCGGTCTTCCAGTAAATGCACCATCCTGCAGCATCTTCTCAAACTCCAGCTGTGTAACCACCCTTTTGCTTTCTCTGTAATGATACTCTTCAGTCGGGTATTCCCTTGCACCGGTGGCAACGACCACGACACCATGCTGTAGTTCCTTAAATTTGCCACCCCGACCCAATGGGACAACGGTGGTCCTGAAATTTCCGATATAGCCATCAATTGTTTTGACTTTTGTCCCGGTATAGACCGTGATCAGTTCGTTATTGCGAACTTTTTCGATAGTTTTCTCAAGCAATTGCTGAGGATCGCTATCACCGAGCGAAAATTGGACGCGCCTGAGATTTCCGCCAAGTTCATCTTCCTTCTCTATAAGAAACACCCGATAGCCCGAGTCTGCGAGCGCGAGTGCGGCTGTCATTCCAGCCAGACCACCGCCGATAACCAGCGCCTTTGGGTCGATATCCACGGGCAGCTTTTGAAGCGGCGTCAATCCCCTGGTTTTAGCAACACCCATTTCGACAAGCTCCTTTGCCTTCTCTGTGGCCAACTCAGGCTCGTTCATATGCGCCCAACTGCATTGGTCTCGAATATTCGCCATCTCGAACAAGTATTGATTGAGTCCCGCTTCGCGGAGCGTTTCGCGGAAGAGTGGCTCGTGTGTCCTGGGGGTACATGCAGCCACGAGCACCCGATTCAAGTTGTGCTCCTCGATGCGCTGTTTGATTATATCCATACAATCCTGAGAGCAAGCGTAGAGGAGATTTTCGGCGTGCTCGACGTTCTGCAGCGATTTTGCATATTCGACCACGCCGGGGACATCCACTACGCCAGCTATATTGATTCCACAGTGGCAGATAAATGCACCGATTCTGGGTCTGTCTCCCACAACATCCTTTTCGGGCGGGAATTCCTTCTTGGAAACCTTTTTCTGTCGCTTCAATCCGAGAAATCTTACGGCACGTGCAGCCGCACCGGAAGCTGCCATAACTGATTCTGGAATATCTTTGGGACCGCTAATTGCCCCACATACGAATACCCCCCGTCGACTGGTATCCAGTGGCTGAAAATCAACCGTCCGACAAAAGCTGTATTCATTGAGCTTGATATCGCCACTCTCGGAGAACTCCAGCATGTCCTTCCGTTGTTGCAATCCGACAGAGAGCACTACCAATGAGAAGTCGCGAGTGTCTCTTCTGCCGTCCTGGTGAGCAAAATGTAATCTCAAGTCGCCGCCGGGCAGCTCGGTTATCTTTGCCACCCTCGAGCGAATAAATTCAACACCGAATTGTTCCTTTGCACGTTCATAATATTTGTCAAATTCCTTGCCGAATGCCCTGACATCCATAAAGAATATGGTAGCATCCAGACCCTTTATATGCTCCTTTGCAATGATAGCTTCCTTGATGGCGTACATGCAGCAAACCGACGAGCAGTAATTTTTACTATTTTCCCTGTCCCTGGAGCCAACGCACTGGATAAAGGCAACATTTTTCGGTGGCTTGTCGTTCGCCGGGCACACGATATGTCCCATCTGCGGACCCGACGCGCACAGCATCCGCTCAAATTCGAGTGAAGTCACCACATTGGGGAATTTTTTATATCCGTACTGACCATACACAATCGGGTCAAAAGCGTCTATGCCCGCTGCAAGAATCACCGCTCCGCAATTGATGTTGATTTCCTTGTCCGTGTCTTCAAAGTTTATCGCTTCGGCGGTGCAAGCCCTTTCGCAAAGCCCACATACTCCCTTTGTTATGCGCAGGCAATGCTCGGCATCAATTACATAGTTGGATGGGACGCTCTGCAGGAAATAGCGATAGATAGCCTTACGGGTTCTCAGTCCCATGTCGAATTCGTCTGTAATCTTGGTGGGACATCTTTCCTCGCAAAGCCCACAGGCAACGCATTTGTTCGGGTCAACATATGTGGCGCTCTCTCTTATTTTGCATGTAAAATTGCCGGGCTCGCCGTCAATTGAAAGCAGCGATGAATTCATGTGCAGAGTGATACCCGGATGGCGGGCACATTCGCTCATCTTGGGCGAGAGAATGCATAGAGAACAGTCGTTGGTGGGGAAGGTCTTGTCCAGTTGAGCCATGCGCCCACCAATGGAAGAAGTCTGCTCAATGAGGTGCACATCGGCACCCATCTCAGCCAGATCGAGGGATGCTTGAATCCCCGCTATCCCAGCACCCACTACCAATATTGACTTGTTTCTAAAAACCATGTGGATGTCCAAGAATTTCTATTTTGTACTTAATCTTTATATGCCTACAGAAAAATTTTTTTATTAGCGGGGTTAGGGCCCAATTTTTTTATTTTTTCCGTATACTCTGTAATTACATTTGCAAATCTGGGACCCTCTGATGCAGATATCCAGGAGAGCCTTAACCTATCCGACTCCATTCCCAGAGTTTCAAAGACCTTGCGCACGCAAGCAAATCTTCTGCGGGCATAATAATTTCCTTCTTGATAGTGGCAGTCTCCGGGGTGGCATCCCGCAATTAATACCGCATCTGCCCCCCGTAGAAACGCCGATATAACAAAAAGCGGATCTACTCTACTTGAGCACATAACTCTTATAGGTAAGAGAGATGGTGGATACTGAAGTCTGCTCGTCCCGGCAAGGTCAGCCCCGGCATAAGAACACCAGTTGCATAAAAATCCAATTATCCTCGGCTCAAATTCGTCCTTCATATATCAATCCTCCACTTCGGCAAACTCCTCTTTTTCATATTTAGTAAGAGGAATTGCCTCTTCTACACTTTTGCCAGGAATGTAATTAAATAAATTTTGCACCTCTTCACCTACCTTTAAAAAGATAGTGGATATTGGTATATCTGCTGGACACACATCCGTACACATTCCACAGCCCACACAGGAGACACTCACATGAGTTAACCTTCCAAGTTGATACAACACTGTGTTGGGGGGTACTCTCATTCCTCCACGTTTTTTAAGTTCACTTTC
>Ga0114919_10001351_pt1 | contig 19579 bp, 16 predicted proteins | sample BlataG_FD_88682 | JGI IMG/M metagenome (GOLD analysis project Ga0114919, IMG submission 88682) | Deep subsurface microbial communities from Black Sea to uncover new lineages of life (NeLLi) - Black_00105 metaG | ecosystem: Environmental > Aquatic > Marine > Oceanic > Sediment | place: Atlantic... | reverse complement strand
GTTGGGCATGTCTATGATATGAGTGGTACCGTGATCGTTTCTGGAATGGATACCCGCAGCGGTCCAATTGAAGACTGGAATGGTGGCAAATCCGGTTACTATGTCAGAAAGTTCGTGGATCCTACCATCGATCCGCAATATGTGAAGCAGGATGTGCCATTCCGCCATTTCCGCTATGCTGAAGTGTTGCTGAATTACGCCGAGGCATGCATTGAAACGGGTGATGAAGCAGAAGCACGCACCTACATTAACATGATCCGGAAACGGGCAGGCCAGCCTGATATTGATGAATCCGGGGATGCCTTGCGCCAGCGCTACCGTCATGAGCGCCGGATTGAAATGGCCTATGAAGATCAGCGTTTCTGGGATGTGCGTCGCTGGGTGATCGGACCGGATGCATACCATCAGACACACGCGGTGGATGTGCGCTACGAAACCGATCAACCTGCCACCAATTACCGGCAGGCTGACGGAAGTACCTGGGGTGCTCCCATCTTTGCTGAAAAGGAACTCGGCGGTGACGCCCGTGCCTGGCTGGACAAGGCATATTTCTTCCCCATCATGCGGGACGAGATGAATAAAAACACATAGCTTATTCAGAATCCAGGTTATTAACCACTGAATAATATTCAAGTTAGGGCCGTCAAATCAGTGGGATCTGCCAGATATGATGGCCTTTTCTTTTTACATGTGGCAACAGAACACTCTTGATTGGGTTTTCCTATTTGATACCTGCTATATCCGTTCCCGTGCATCATAGATACAGTAAATAACCAAAAAATACTCAAAAAAATGAAAACAAAAACATCTCAAAAGCGCAAAGGGAATCCACTGATCATAGCATTCCTGTTTGTATTGCTACTGTCGCTTGCCTATGCATCGGTAGCCTATTCCCAGGACACTCTTTCCTATAAATCATACACCGGAAAGATACTGGACAGCAAAACCAAGAAACCCATCGTTTTTGCAAATGTGGTACTGAAGGGTACCAATATTGGAACCGTGACCAATGCGGACGGGGAGTTCCTGATCAAGGTCCCGGCGGACTGGAACATAGAGGAACTTGAGATTACCCACATAGGGTACTGGTCCACAACCATCGAACTGGCTGAGCTTAAGGAGAATGGGAAGGAGATCATGCTTGCTGCCTCAGCCATACCCATTGAAGAGGTTACGGTCTTGTACGGAGACCCGGAGGAATTGCTTTTGAGGGCTATCGAAAACATCCCTGAGAATTATTCTGCAGAACCTGTTATGCTCAAGGCATTCTACAGGGAAACTATCAAGCAGAACCGGAATTATGTCGTTGTGGCTGAAGCCGTGCTTGATATATATAAAGCCGGTTATAAGAAAATCTCCGGGACGGACCGTACCCGGATTTACAAGGGGCGCAAAAGCCAGGATGTAAAGAAGATGGATACGGTCATCGTTAAACTGCAGGGCGGGCCCTTCATCAGCCTGATGCTCGACATTGCCAAGCATCCCGGCGAGATCCTGTCAAAGGATTATATGGGAATGTATAACTATACCTATGGAGGCATGACCTCGGTGCAGGACAGGCAGTCCATGATCATTAAATTTGAGCCGAAGGAATATATTCAGGATCCCATATACGAAGGCAAGATATTCCTGGATACCGAAAACCTGGCAATTATCGGCATTGATTTCAACCTGGACGAAGACAAGGTTAGCGAAGTAACCGAACTATTCATCAGGCGGAAACCCACTTCTATGAAAGTGGATATTGAGTCTGCCAACTACCTTATAAAGTACAGGATGCATGAGGATACCTGGTACCTTTCCTATGTACGTTCGGAACTTAACTTCAGGTGCCGCTGGAAAAAGAAACTCTTCAGCTCAAAATATGAGCTCATGAGCGAGATGGCTGTAACCGATGTGGAAAAGGAGAATGTCAGAAAATTTAAGTACAGTGAATCATCCAGGTATTCAGATGTACTGGCAGAACAGGTAAGCCAGTTTGAAGATCCTGATTTCTGGGGAAAAGACAACATCATCAAACCGGATGAATCCATTGAAGAAGCAATAGAGAAACTGAGCAGAAGATTGAAGAGAAGAATGTAATTGCAAATTTTGAGATAAACCCTAAAATCATATCCGGCGCTGCAAATTCAATCGTTCTCAAAAAGCCAGGGAAGCTGAAAGTCAGGCCCCTCTCAGGATATCAGTTAGTTAAGGCTTTCATGTCGCGAACACAAAATGTCATAAATTAGCAAATAAAAACTCGATATGCAGCTATTTCTTCCAATATTTCCTAAGTAGACCAAGATGGTCAATTTTAAAGTTGGCTACAAACAATTAAAGAATATTATATTAGGCTCTTAATTCATTTTAGCCTGTTTGGCCGGATGAGTGGCAATAGTTGCCCATTTTCTGGGGTTAACCCGAATAGCATTGTTAACCAATTCAGGTATATTGTAGGAATAGAAAAAGGAATCATAAAATTCCGGATCTCGTTGAGGCAGTAAAAATGCTTTTTGAAATTTTCCGTCTTTATTTATATAGCTTATATATAATTTGGTATATCGTCCGTCATACCTTCGGCTACTAAAAATAATCCATTTGCCATTTAAAGACCAGGAATGGAAACTTTCTGTGTCTTCCGAATTTACCTCAGGGATATCTGTCCTTCCTCTTCCAAGGTCCACCAAATACAGATCAGCCTCTTTATGCCAGATGGGAAAGTTGCCATAATTATGAATCGTACATAACAGATAGTTTCCATCCGGCGAGATTCTCGGAAAGGAAGCGCTTAATTTTTTTTCAGAAGCCTTGAATACTATTTCTGTTTTGCCGAAATTTTCATTATGAGAATCAAATTCGATACGAAAAATATCGTATCTGATAGAATCAAATGGTGTTTTTGCATCTGCATCCGCCCGGCAAAAATATAGATAATCACCACCTGGTGACCAGCAAGGATATGTTTCCATATACCGGGTTCCTTTAGTTCCTGGCACATGAGAAATTGCATGATTTTCTGTATTGTATATAATCAGGTCAGACTTCCTGTCTAATACTTCAATAATTTTTTCCGGTTTAGCATGGAAATATTGTTCAATCTTATTTGTTGAAAATGCTATATACTTTCCTGATGGATGCCATGAAGGATAAACTCCGGCAGATATTGTCGCATCTGTTTTCAGGTTGACTTCCTCAATCTCATCTCCTTTTTTGATCATCGTTCCTCCTACAGAACCTCTTATATGAAACATCATATTTTCACTACTGCCATTGCAAAATGAGTGACAGTTTACGCAATTCTCCTTAATTTGTTGATTCTTAATAATGGAGCTTTCTTTGAATGTTGTTAAATCACGTTGATAAAGTCCCATTTTTGTCCAGGTTTCATAGCCAGGTGGAATTAACCGGTATACCAAATACGGATCGATTGGTTCCCTGGCAATTCGAATCAGGATTGGGGCAAACTCTGACCAATGATCTTTTTCTTTTTTGTAAATTTTTATTTTATATTGTGAACCACGATTGTCAATCAACAATTTCTTCCATTTTTTCTGTGGTATTTGGAATATTTTATCTTTAGAATGTAGCTGAATAATTTTCCCTTTGTTTCCTTCAAACACTGCAATAAAATTTTCGCCATCTTCTTTTACCATAAAATTGAGAGGAGCAATGTTTGGAGGAATAGTAATTTCTGTATAATCGGGAAAGATTTCCGGTTGCTGTGGTAAAGTATCAACACTTTCGTCAGGGGGTAGTTTGGGGTTGGAACAGCTACCCGCCAGAAGCAAATATGCTAAAAGATATAATAAATGAAAAAATGTTGAGCAGGGAGTATTTCGAATTGCGTTCATGACTTATTGTTTAGGAAGTGAACTGAAATTCATATAAAACCAGAATGAATTTTTATATGATGGATACAGTGCTCGTGCCGCTTCTTTTTGATCTTTATATAACCCCAATATGGTAATATAATTGTCAAATCTTAATCTGGTGTTTTGAGAAACCATGACATCTTGTAGTTTGTTTATTCTATGTGTTGCCTTAAAAATTAAAAGGCTTTCATCCAATAGAGAAGGCATTTTCCCATTGTTAAGTTCAAGATAAGATGGCAGAAGTTTGGCAATTTCATCAACCTGTTTATCAAGTAATAAAAGAGCCATTAGATAATCAAAAGCCGGACAATTAGATAAATCGTTTGCTAAAAGTGGTCTCAGATTTTTCTCCAAATCAATGCCATCCGCAAAAAAATCCATACTGATATTAATATTTATTCGAGGACCCAGTTCAGGATCTTTTTCAATAGCATCCCTGTTGTTGAGAAACTTTCGGTAATGATCTGCTGTACTTTTATCGAATAATGTTCGATCCAGCATATTAATATACTTCGCTGCAACTTTATAATTTCCTCTGACCAGTTCCGTCTGAATTAACCTTTTCAGATTCCTTGCTGTAAATCCCTCAACGATAAATGATTCAAAGGCCCAATGATGAGCTTCGTTAACAAAGTTTATTGTCCAGAAAAAGTCACTCCCGCTTTTAAGAATAAGCTTTTTAGCTGCCCATTCAAAACAAAGTCCGCGTTTACCGAATGGTTGGGGATAATTAAATAACCTGGAACATAGCAATCCTTTGTTCGCCATAGCAATATTTGTGTAAAAACTTCCTAAAAGATTCATTGAGGGATGTTTGTCAGCGTATTTAAGCAAGTTATCCCATTCCTCTTTTATTGCAAATTTTTCGATTATGAAAAATTCATCATTCTTTTTTTTATAAGTGAAATTCAAAATCAGGAAAGCGCCTAATAAGGATAATACAGTTACGGGGGAAAATCCCCATTTAGTTTTTAAAAATTTCCACTTGTTCAACACTTCCATTAACCAGGGTAAAAGAATAATCCACAGAACGAAAATGTACTGCAATAATTTAATGCCATATTGCTGTTCATACGGGAAAGGCCGGATAAGAAGTTCCTTTACAGGATATAAGAAAACGAATTTAGCAGCAAGTATAATTAGTACAAAAGAATATCCAATGATCAGAGTAATTAATTTAATATCGATTTTTTTGTATCGTACATAATGTTCTGTCAGAATTACAGCAGCAAAAAGCCATAGATAACCACCGCAGATAAAATATATTACCGGTAAACTTAATACCAGGAATATTCTTTTTTTTACTTTATCTACCGGTATGAGAAGAGCAGTAAGCATAATAATGATAAATCCCAGTGAATGAGAAACTTGATGTGGGTAGTGGTTATGCATGCCAATAAGGAGAATTGGAGTTAAGATTCCAATTATATAAATTTGTTTGTTATCTGAAATCCTAAAAGACATATAACAGACAGCAAAGTAACTTAAGGTTACAAGTCCTGAAATAATTATTGCACCGATGAGCCGGAATCGTAAAAACTGGCTTATAAAAATCCCTGCGTATTCAATTATTCCGCCGGGATGGTCAAGGAATGAATTAAAATACTTGAAAGATGTAATAAATAAACTATTATCCTGGTTTGCGATAAGAACATATTCTCCTGGATGATAAAACCATAAAAAGGAAAAAACAAATACAGCTGCGCCAGAAAATTTTCTAAAATATCTCAGATCAGATATTTCATGTTTTTTTTTCATTTCAGGAAGTATATTTTTACAACTTATGCATAAAACGGCAATACAATTGAAGTAAATTGAATTGAGTTTATTATTATTCCCTTGGGATGGGTAACAATCCTTTTAAATTTCTGCTAAGAGATGTTAATATAAAGGATTCTGTATTAATTGATCATTCTTATTCATCTCATCCCTATAAATAGGGGAAAAATAGGCATTATCGTCCCATGCCCAGGTTTCAAACACTTCTGGTGTAATGGTTGGGACAGTAGCTGTTGTATTATCCGGAAGAAGCGCCAGGGAACATCTTGCTTGAAATATTGCGGATCAACTGTTGGGTCAATAAATTTAAGAGAATAATATCCGGTATAACCACCACAGAACAAAGTCAAGATACTCCATAGGAATATTTATTTAGTCTTCCGGTTCAAATTCATCTTTGCCAGCTCCGCATACAGGGCACTCCCAATCATCGGGAAGATATTCAAAGGATGTCCCCGGCTGGATTCCGTTATCAGGATCTCCTTTTTCGGGATCGTAAATATAACCACATGGTTGACATACATACTTTTTCATTTTTTTAAACTTTTTGTAACTAATCAGTCTTATTGTATTAGAATGTACCGCATATGATTGCGATTAATTTTTGGTTTTACATTTTTGCCAACTACGTCTTTCTGAAAATCATCTGTTGGATCATGGCGCCGAAAGCAACGATTTATCTTTGATATACTTTGGTAGTTTCTCCCAAAGGGATGCCTTTGGCAGGCGCTGTTGTAAACTTTCAACATTTTCTACAATAATGGAACCTCTCCGAGGTTCATTTCTTTGTAATTTATTGGGTGAACCTCAGCCTTATTCCACAATCATTCAAATTTAGTAGTTTCATTTGAATAGTATTAACCTTTTTAATTACTTTGCGAAGCTATTTTCTTTATTAATATTTTAGAAAAGGGGCTTTGGAGAGAATACTTTTCCCTCCTGTTTCAATTTCTTAGTAATTTTCTTCCTTTATTTCAAAATAGGCTTTTGGATGCAAACAAGCTGGACACTTATCCGGAGCTTTTTGTCCTTCATGAATATACCTGCAATTCCTGCATTTCCATATAACAACTCCGTCTTTCTCAAAAACCTTTCCTTCTTCCAGATTCTTAAGGAGTTTCAGGTATCTTCTCTCGTGTTCTTCTTCAACTTTGGCAATAAATTTGAATGCTGAAGCCACTTCAGAGAAACCTTCTTCTTCAGCAATTTTTGCAAACTCAGGATAGAGTTCTGTCCATTCCTCGTTCTCTCCCATAGCGGCAGCTTTCAAATTTTCTGCTGTAGTTCCGATTTTTCCTGCCGGGTAAGTTGCGGTAATCTCAACCGGCCTGCCTTCCAAAAACCTGAAAAACCGTTTAGCGTGTTCTTTTTCGTTTAAAGCAGTCTCTTCAAATATTGAAGACATTTGCTCTAATCCGTCTTTCTTTGCCTGTTTTGCGAAATAATCATATCGCATTCTTGCCTGAGATTCACCGGCAAAAGCTTTTAACAAATTTTGTTCTGTTTTTGTTCCTTGTAAATTTTTCATCGTTTTTTAATTTTCAAGTATAAATTTTGGTTTAATTATTTGTAACTAATCAGTGAGGTTTATTCCCTGCCACAAAGACTCAAAGGCACTAAGTTTCACCAAGATAAACAACTTGTGTTCCTTTGTGTCTTCGGTACTGTCTGGGTGGCAAAATTCATTATTTATTCGGCTCAAATTACATAATTTTTAAACTATAAAGCTGTACATTATTATTAATCAGTGTTTTCATAAGACTGATTAGTTACAATTATTTTAATTAGTGTTTGTCTATAAAGTCGATGAAATCAAAAAAATAAATACCATTATTCCCATCTAAAAAGAGGGGTGTAGGGGTGTGTCATATAAACAAATATTATTTATTTTTTTGATTCTGTAATTTTCTATTATTCTATTTGATATTATGGACAGACTCTAATTAGTAACGTAAGTTATATCAAAGAAATATTTATATTCCAGTACATTGACCACATGTTGTTGACATATCTATCTTGATCCAAATATGGTTTTTATTGTTCGTTCCTATTTGTTTCAATTCTCTGTCTAACATTAAAATACCATGCGGATTCCCTTCCAACATTTTCAGTTGTTGTAATATTTCATCTGCATTCGCTTCTTCTTCTACCTGCTCTTCAACAAACCATTGCAACATACTGTTGGTTGCGTGATCTTTTTCTTCAATTGCAATATCGACCAGGTTATTAATAAGTGAAGTGACTTTTTGTTCATGCTTAAGTGTAGCCTCAAAAGCTTCAGTCTCATCTTTCCATTCTGTATCAACAGCAGCTACAGGTTGCAGAATAACCCTTCCGCATTAATTTATTTTTGCTTTAAGTAAGGAGCGCTAAAATAAGATTAAAGATTAAAGATAAAAGTACAAAGTAAAACTACCAGATTACTGCTGAATGACTATCGTATGACCATTGTATGACAATTGTATGACCACTGAATGACAATTCAATCAAAGCTACTGGCCTTGATTTTTATTCCAAAAGCATCGAATTGCGTGTTATTCATACAAGTCCTCCAGCCTTACACCATCCAATTCCACCAGAAACCCCGCAATCTTATTTGTTACGGCTCCAAGGAATTTTTTGCCTTTTTCCCGGGTTGCCTGTTTTGGATTACCCACTCCTGTATCGTCTGAAATCTTTGTCCATTCCCGTTGTGCCCAGACCCAGCCTTCTTTTATTGCCTTTAATCTAAAATTTCTGGTTTGTCCATCACCGGCTTCTGATACCGGTAAAGCCAAATCGGGATTGATATACATAATATTGCTGGTTTCCATTTCTCCGGCATGATCTCCGGGTTCAGAGAAATATTTTTCATTGTCCATTATTCTCCACCAATCCAATGTGCATAAAAAGATTTCAGGGTAATCAACTTGTATTTCACGTATACTTTGTTTGAAATTATTTCCGCCATGGCCATTCAGGATTAGCAGTTTTTTTATTCCCTGTATACAAAGTGAATCCACAACATCAATTAATACAGTATGTTGAGTGCTGGGATTCATGTTGATACAGAATTTTATATCCAGTTGACCGGTATTGACACCAAATGGCACGCTTGGGAGGGCAATGACTTTAACACCTTTTTCCCAGGCAATTTTAGCCGATTCAATTGCTATATAATCTGACTGGATATTATCTATTCCATAGGGCAGGTGGAAGTTATGAGCTTCGGTTGCACCCCATGGCAGTATAGCTATTTCATAATCCTGATCTTTAACGGTTTTCCAGTTTGTTTCGGATAATACATATGGTTTTGGCTTCATTACTTTTACTATTTAACGTGAGTTCGATATATGATAAACTGACAAATATACATAGTTATGCTTCTCATTTATTTCAAAAATTGATATCATCTGAAATCCTTTCGATAATCCGATGGTGTTTTTTTCATGATGCTTTTGAAATAGTGATTAAAATTAGCCAGGTTATTGTATCCGCTTTCGTAACATATCTGTGTTATTTGTTTGTCTGTTTCAGCCAGCATTTTTGCTGCAAGACCGATACGAACACTTTTTACATATTGTATGAAAGTGCGATTGGTTTTTTTCTTAAAATACCGACAGAATGAACCGGGTGCCAAATGCAAAAGTTCTGCTGCCTCATTGAGTTTTATGCCTTCCTCTATGTTCTGAAATACATATTCATACACGCTATTTATCCGATCGAAATCTTTGGTAAAGATTGTGGAATAACCAGTAGTATGTGACAAGCATTCTCGATCTTCAACCTGAAGTAAAAGGTTAAAAACATTCAATAACTCAATGTAACTCTCCAGCCCATGAAGATTTACCAGTCGTTCCAGATTAGTCCGGATTTTCTTAGCCCTTTTGCCATTAAACGAAATTCCGCTATTTGCCTGTTTTAGCAAAATTTCAACCTTTTCCAGTTCTGGAATATTAAAGAAATCGGAACTGATAATATTTTCATAAAAGTGAATGACAATACAAGTTGGAGGTGTGTTTTTCTTACTTTCGAGAATTTCCCAACAATGGGGTAGATCTGGTCCGAGAAGAACTAAATCGCCATCTTCGAAGCTCGTAATATGGTTGCCAACAATTCTTCTGCCTGCTCCTGAGACGATAAAATTCAGTTCAAAATTTTTATGCGAGTGAATTTTAGCCGTATGCTCTCCGAGTTGTAGCTTTCGTGTAATGAACGAATGCTTGTTGGGTACATTTATTTCTGCAAAGACAAATTCCATTTTAAGAATTTTAACCTTTTAAACAAATATATAAATTCTTAATTAAATAAGGGTTAAAAAACAATGTGAATTTAATAAAATACTACAAGCATAATATGTTCAATTAATGTTTCTTTGTTAAAGAATAAATATTATTTTTTCTAAAAGTTTTATACAATAGCAATATGAAATTACCACTAAAAGGAATTATTCCCCCTGTAGTTACTCCTCTTGTTAATTATGAAGAGCTTGACGTACATGGATTAGAGAATTTAATTGAACACCTGATCTCAGGAGGTGTACATGGTTTATTCTTACTCGGGACAACCGGTGAAGCTCCTTGTCTTAGTTACAAACTCCGGAAAGAACTTGTAAAAAGGGCATGTGAATTGGTAAATCATCGAATTCCTGTATTTGTGGGAATAACGGATACTTCATTTTCCGGTTCGCTGGAGATTTCAGAGTATTCTAAAAGTGTGGGTGCAGACGCCGTTGTTGTTGCTCCTCCTTACTATTTTCCTGTGGCTCAGGAAGAGATGGTTGAGTATTTCGAGGACCTGGCTCCTGCGTTACCTTTGCCATTTCTATTGTACAACATACCAAGCCATACCAAAATACACTTATCTATTGAGACCGTCAAAAGAGCAAAGGAACTAGGCGCTCTGGGTATCAAAGACAGTTCAGGAGATATGTTTTACTTGTATTCTCTTATTGAGGAATTTAAAGATTCGCCGGACTTTTCAATCATTACGGGAACAGAGATATTCCTGCCCGAAACCATTATGAATGGTGGGCATGGTGCAGTAGCAGGAGGTGCAAATATGTTCCCCGGATTATTTGTCAGGTTATATGAAGCATCGGTAAATAATGATCTTGAAACGATTGCACGGCTCCGTGAAAAAGTGATGAAGATTGAAAATACTATATATAGTGTTGGTAAACATACATCACGGTTTATAAAGGGGACGAAGTGTGCTCTGTCTGTTATGGGCATTTGTAACGATTACATGCCACATCCATTTCGTAAATTCAAGCCTGCTGAGCGGAAACAGATTGAAAAGTATATTGAAGAAATTACTAAAATGAATGAATAATGGGGTTTCAACTTGGTACGATTGATACTTCCATCCTTATTATTTATGGGATTATCCTGATTGGGATGGGAATATATTTTTTCCGAAAGAGTAAGACTTCCGAGCAGTTTATGGTAGCCGGACGGGGTATTCCTGCCTGGGCAGCAGGGTTAGCTGTGATGAGTGCGTATACCAGTAGTATTTCCTATATCGCAGTACCTGGAAAAGCATTTGATTCGAACTGGCATCCCTTGATATTTGCGCTTACCGCCCTTCCGGTTGCCTGGTTTGTTACAAAATATGTTATTCCTCACTACCGGAAAAAAAATATAATTTCGGTATATAGATATCTCGAAGAGAAAATTGGTGTGTGGGCCCGTATTTATGCTTCTTTATCATTTGTATTGTTCATGGTAGGACGTACCGCCGTAATTCTTTATCTTTCTTCACTTTTATTGACTTCGTTTATTGATGTCGATATCCGTTGGCTTATAGTTGTTATTGGTATTGTAACCATTGTCTATACCTTGATGGGAGGGATGGAAGCCGTAATCTGGACTGATGTAATGCAATCGGTAATAATGGTTGGCGGTATTATTTTCTGTGGATATATGTTGACAACGGAAGTTTTTTCCAAACCCGATTTTCTGATTCAAAAGGCTTTTGACGCCAATAAGTTCAGCCTCGGAGAAACTTCGTTTTCATTAAGCAGTCGCACAATGTGGGTTATGATTATATATGGTGTTACTGAAAATGTCAGGAACCTGATTGCCGATCAGAACTATACCCAAAAATACTGTTCCGTTCCTGATGAGAAGAATGCCAAAAGATCAGTTTGGATTGCAATGTTAATTTATTTGCCCCTTACAGCCATGTTTCTCTATATCGGGACCACTCTTTTTGCCTTTTATTCAGGACCAGATAATATCCTTGGAGAAACAATCACAAAAGGCGATCAGGTTTTTCCGCATTTTATTGCTACGCAGTTGCCGGTTGGTTTAAAAGGTTTGATAATTGCGGCAATTCTTGCTGCCTCGATGAGTACTATTGATTCTGCCCTGAACTGTTCGGCAACCATACTTTTTATTGATTACTACAAAAAGTATTTTAAACCCGGAGTTTCCGAAAGAAGTAGTGTTAATTTCTTACGCCTGACAACTGTTGTATGGGGTATTCTTGGAATTGCTTTTGCGATTTTGCTGATTAATGCAGAAAGCGCCCTTGATATATGGTGGCAAATTGCCGGTATTTTTGGAGGCGGAATTCTGGGACTATTCCTTCTTGGTATTTTCAATGTTAAAATCAATCGTTCGCAAGGAATCATTTCGGTTATATTTAGCATTCTCATTATCCTTTGGGGGTCATTTTTACGAGACTTGCCCGGTAATTACGCATGGCTTGAATGTACCATAGATCCGATTATTATTGGCGCTATCGGTACAGCAGGGTTAATAATACTTGCACTTTTGTTTGTGATGGTTAATAGAAGTGTAAATGGGAAGAATACTAATCTCTAACAATTACACTAATGATGTTGTATGATGATTATTATCATAAAAATCATGCAACATCAAGTTTTAAAGACTTTTTAAAAAACTGACAAAAAGTAAATTATTTACACATGAAATTACTGATAAATATGTTTTTAGTGTTGTTTGTTTTAAAAAGCATTCCCGTAAATGAACCCTTTAAAGGTTCGAATGCTGTAATTAAGTCAGAGTTTATCTTTCAGACGGACGATGTTCCGTTTCGCAGTTGCCATGCTTCCACCATTGTAGAAACTGAAGATGGATTGGTGGTTTCATGGTTTGGTGGAACTAAAGAAAAACATCCTGATGTTGGTATTTGGGTTAGTCGTTTTTCAAACGGAAAATGGACCAAGCCTGTTGAGGTTGCAAATGGCATACAGCATAAAGATAAACGTTATCCAACCTGGAATCCGGTACTTTTCAATACGGGTTCTGTGATAAAATTGTTTTACAAAGTTGGTCCATCCCCCCGTAATTGGTGGGGTGAAGTAATTTGCTCTCTTAATAATGGAAAGACATGGTCAAATCCTTCAAGATTGCCTGAAGATATTTTTGGTCCTATCAAGAACAAACCGGTTCTCCTTGGTAACGGAGAATTGTTGTGCCCTTCAAGCACGGAAGATAAAGTGTGGCGTGTTCATATGGAAATATCTCCTGACATGGGATTAACATGGGAACGTACTGCTGCATTAAATAATGGTAATAACATATCTGTTATTCAACCTGCCATCATGCTGCATCCGCAAGGAAAACTTCAAATATTGTGCAGAAGCATGAATAATGAGATATTATCTTCCTGGTCCACCGACAATGGCAGGACGTGGAGCCATTTTGAATCTACCGGTTTGCCAAATCCAAATTCCGGTATTGATGCAGTAACATTAAAAGATGGCAGGCATATCCTGATTTATAATCATATTGAATGTAAACCTTCGCAAAAGTGGGGATCGAGAAATAAATTGAATATAGCGATTTCAAAAGATGGTATAAATTGGGAGGCTGTAGCTTTACTGGAAAATGATGAGGATGAAAATGCGGAATATTCCTATCCTGCAGTAATTCAAAACAAAGATGGATTGGTTCATATCACATATACCTGGAACAGAAAATTAATAAAGCATACTGTCATTGATCCATTAAAGATTAGGTACAGACCTATTATAAATGGCACATGGCCTGAAGAATAAGATTTTCATTATTGGAATAAGAAGAAATGAAATGACAAAACAATTTATTGTACTATTCACAGCAATTGTGTTGGGCCTTGGTTGGGCAATGCGCGGACTTTTTGGCCATGAATGGGGCGCATCGTGGGCAGGTGCTATGGGCGCTATGGCAGTGTTGATTATTTCAAATAGAAAAGACTGGATACGCAGAGCACCGGTGTTAGCCGCTCTTGGAGCATTAGGCTGGGGAGTCGGCGGTATGATGAGTTATGGGATTGTTATCGGGTATTGTAAATCTACTCTTTTCGTTAATTCACTTTACGGCTATACCATGCTTGCTGTCATTGGCAGTTTGTACGGTTTTATCGGTGGCGGTCTGTTTGGCCTTGGTCTGGAGTCCAGTGAAAAAAAGAAACCGAAATGGGCAACCCTGCTGACCGAAATGTTTGTCGGGGGTGCCTTAGTATGGGGTCTTATTATTTACCAGATGGAATGGTATATGACTCCGCCACGTTCAGAGCTCTGGGCTGGATGTTTGGGCGCTGCTATAGCCCTGGCCTGGTTTTTACATCGAAATGATTTCAAGCGAGCATTACGAGTTGCAGGTTATTCTGCCTTGGGAGGTGGTTTTGGTTTTGCATTCGGTAACTTCATACAAGTATTGGGAACTGCTGCCGGTATTCAATATAATTGGTGGAATGTCATGGAATTTATACTCGGCTTTTGCGGAGGTTTGGGCATGGCCTACGCCGTATTAACACGGGAATGGCCTGAGTCGGTCAAACCGTCTAAAATTGGTAATTGGATTGCCGTAATGTTTGTATTTATTTTAATCCCTATTGCTAATTATTTCAACGGGCTTTACATGGACCATTTTGTAAGCATTGCAGAAAAACTGAACATTAGTGATGTAGAACAATATGCCTCTATGCAATTTTTATATAGTGGAGCATCGATACTTATTTTCGCATTTTTGACAATTATAATGTGGCACCGTTATTATTCCAACGATGATAAATTAGTGAAGTATATTCTTCCTGCTATGCTTTTTATCACAACAATTCATTATAACTTTTTTGCTTATATAAAGTTTGGAACTTTTTACCGGTCATTTACCTTTGGGCATTCAGAGTCGTTGTACATATTTATTGTTATATTGATTTATATCATTTGGTATTTTGGCATAAGAAAGGAACTTGATTTTCCGGGAAAGAATACTCCTCCGGAAACCTGGAAGCGATGGGGTGTAATCCTGGTGAGTCTTTTACTTCTCTTTGTGTTATTTGCATTTATTTCAATCAATAGTCATTCGGGTCTGCCCGGGGCTCACAACAGGTTTTAACGCTAATGACCCTGTTCCGGAATTGAGATTGAACTTTTAAATTGACCGGAAATAATGATGCGTTAGTATGTTCGGAATTGGTGTTAAAAATTTAAAAGCGCTAACCATTACCATCAAAAGAACATGTGAACCCTGACAAAAAGTAATTCACAATATTTATAAAGTTAAATACGCATAACAAGTATTTGAAGTTTCATAATAGTCTTAAAGTAATGATAACGTGTCAAAAACCTAAATTAATGAGTAGTAAGCAATTTACATTTAATCAATGTTACAGCAGGGTGTTATCTGCTGTTGCATTTTATTTTTTTAATCGGGCACTCCCATCTGTTTTTCTTTTTATTGCGTTATGCTTGTCAGGCTTTTCGCTTAAAGCACAAGTACCTTTTAATAATTCTCAAAAGCAACAATTTGAATCAGCGTATATTTTTCCACTTCAGAGTCTACATGTACATAGTAGCTCAATTGTTGAGTTACCTAATGCTGATTTGTTAGCCTGCTGGTTCGAAGGCTCGGGCGAGCGTACTGCTAATGATGTTATGATCAAAGGTTCGCGGTTGAAAAAGGGAGAATCTAAATGGAGCGAAACATTTGTGCTGGCCGATACTCCCGGACATCCTGATTGTAATCCAATATTGTTTATTGATAAGAATGATCGCTTACATCGTTTATGGATTGTAGTACAAGCTAATCGATGGGAAACATCTGTATTGAAGTCAAGAGTATCAACTGATTATATAAATAGTGGAGCACCCATATGGGAATGGCAGGATGTCATTCTACTAAAACCAGGTGAAGAATTTGCTGAAACAATCAAAAACAGATTCCGTGAATCAAATACACCGGATCTCGCCTGGGCAGAATATGCACCGCTTTATGAAAGAATGATCTATGATGCAGCGAAGGATCCTAAAAAGAGAGAAACCGGTTGGATGACAAGAATTCATCCACTCTTACTTCCGGATGGCAGAATTCTTTTGCCTTTATATTCTGATGGATACAATCTTTCAATAATCGCAATATCAGATGACCAGGGAGAAACCTGACAGCCAGGTTTACCAATAGTAGGACGCGGAAATGTTCAACCAAGTATAGTTCGTAAAAAGAATGGAACTCTTTTTGCTTATATGCGCGATAATGGTGATGAGCCAGGCAGAGTAATGAGAAGTATGTCACAGGATAATGGATATGAGTGGAGTGTTGCACAAGATAGCGATATTCCTAACCCGGGTGCAAGTATTGAAGTAATTACCCTTACAGATGGCGATTGGCTTATGGTTTTACAAGCATTCTCATGGGAAATGCTTAAAAAAGAAGAAGATAGAGACACAACCATGATCCGGTATCCCAGCTATAAAGAATCGCGATTCATGGCTTTTAATGCTATTGTTCATGGGGCGACCGGCATACTTTATTGGGGTAGTAACTACACACCTCAGCCTTCCACTTGTATTTCAGACCTTAATAAAGTAACCGGGGAACTTGGCGGAATGCAAGAGATTTTGGCTGCACCTGATATTGAGTTAAATATTAAAAAAGAATATCACGAATTAAGATATTCTGTTGACGCAGGCATTGAAATACTTTCCAAAAAATTTAATGATAAGTATTATCTCTTAACCGTTAATTCAGATAAAAACCCTGTAAAAGTCAGCCTGACAGGACTTGATAAGTATGATAAAGTCAATGTGCTGAGTGAAGACCGGACCGTAACAATTGAAAAAGGTGAGCTGATTGATTTGTATGAGCCTTTCGATGTTCACACATATGAGTTATGCCAAACAAATAGCCGCTAATTCGCGAATAAAACATTGGCGCATTCGCGGCAAAAAAAATGAATTTAATCCAAAAATATCTCAAAATGAAAAATAACGGTTCTAAAGTTAAAATCTTTCTTATTGCAAGTGTTTTAATAATCCTATTTTATAATCAGATTTTTGCTCAGTCTGATCAAATAATCCAACCCCTTTACCCCCATCCTGTTATTGAACTTAATGAATGGTTAGTTCATTCCGGTGATTTAACTCTTAATAAAGTATTTGAGAATAACCCATCGTTATGGCAAAAAGAAACATTAAATAATGAATGGTGACGGCAGCTACGGAGGGGTTTTAGATTCATTTGAGCTTAAACATTAATAATCATAAAAAAAACTATAGACATGAAAACAGCCATTAATTCAGAAGTTAGTCATATCAATAAACTGAGGTTTTTACTTATTGGACTACTTGTTTCTTTTACTGCTTTTTCTCAGCAATATAAAGACACACCCTATGTACAGGATTATGCTGAGAAATATGAATTAAACACACAGGGGGCGGTACCGGAACTTTTTAAGGTAAGAAGCGATCGCAATAAAAACATCAAAATTCTTTCTATGGAGGGTTTGTTGCATCCCTGGGATAAAAAGTTGGTAGCAGATCAGCTTTACCGTCCGATGAGTGATATGAAAATAATTTCCATCAATTCATACCAGGACCAGTTTGTTTATTTAACTGATAAGGCAGTACTCAGCAATGCCTGGGCCGGAAAATTTTATATTAAACATAATATAGACAACTGCACTCACTTTGCTCTTGGCGATGAATTCTCTGTTCTGGTAGCAGCTAAGGGGAAATTAGCATTCTTCACGGATTCCGAAATGACCTGGGAAAAATCACTGGATGATTTTGAGCCCATCGAAATCCTATTTGATGGAAACAAAGGACGGTTCATGGTTCTTTCTAAAAACTCACTTTATACATTTAGTGTAGCCGACAAGCAATTAATTAAGAGATATAATGGTAAAAACTTAACATCTATGGCACTTGCCAGAGATTATTATCAATTAGTTGTTGGCACAGAAGATGGCATTTTTTCTTTGGATTCAAAATCATTTAAAGAAGCATCTCCATTAAATAGAAAGCTTCCTGACACTAAAATTTCCTGCATTACAGAGATTAATGGAAAACTCTGGTTTGGTTCATCACGTGGAGCCTTCGTGCTGCGCGAAGATGGTAAATTCGATTACTATGCATCAAAACGCTGGTTAGTTGATGATAAAGTTATAGATATTTCAGTAGGACCGGAAAACAGTGTGCTGGTATTAAGTGAAACAGGATTAAGTAAAATTATATTTACTGAAATGACTCTGGCTGAAAAAGCTGAATATTTTCAGGAAGTACAAAGATTAAGGCATGTCAGGTTTGGTTTCTCTTCTGAAACAACGTTAGCTACACCCGGTGACCTTTCTACGGCTATACTTCACGACACTGACAACGACGGACTGTGGACATCGATGTATTTAGCGGGTGAACTGTTTCGTTACGCTGTAACAAAATCCGATGATGCTTTGCAAAATGCTTATGAAGCATTTGAAGCCATGGAAAGGCTAACTGAAATTAGCGGCATTAAGGGATTTCCTGCAAGAACCTATGAAATTGATGGCTATCAGTCAAGTGATACAGATATTAACATGCCTGAAGATCAGAAAATATGGCGACTTACTGAAGACAAACGATGGAGATGGAAATCCACAACCAGTAGTGATGAATCATGTGGACATTTCTTTGTCTATGCTCTTTTTGCAGAAATAGTGCCTGATAAAGAATGGAGAGACCGGGCTATTCATCAGATTAAAATTGAAATGGATCATATTATTGAAAATGATTGGTACCTGGTCACATGGAATGGAGAAATAACCCAATGGGGAAGATGGAATCCTGAATATGTAAATAGTTTCCCGATAGCAGTAGGAGACCGCCGCCTGAATTCAACACTTATTCTTGCTTTTCTTCAAACAGCTTATCATTTCACAGGTGAAGAAATTTACAAAGAAAAAGCCTATGAGCTCATGGAAAAATATGGATATGAAGAAAACGTTACCCGCCCTGCAACGGTAATTGGATTAGTGGAAGGACAATTATTAAGTAATACCTGGAATCATTCCGATGATGAAATGTACTTCTTAACGGTTCCTGCTTTGGTTAAATATGCATTTACCGAAGAATTGAAACAGAAATATTTTGAAACTGCAAAAAGCCATTGGGAAATTGAGCGTTCTGAAAAGAATCCTCTCTGGAATTTTATTTATGCCCTGGCAGGAGGTGAAGATTTTGACCTGGGAGAATCAGTCTGGTGGCTCAAAGAATTCCCAATGGATCTCATATCATGGAATGTTGATAATAGTCACAGGCAGGATTTAACAAGAGTTGAGCCAAATTTCAGAAGACAGGAATATACCGAAGTGCTGCCAAGGGATGAACGACCAATGCACTTACATAACAATGCATACAGAAACAATGGAGGAAGCGACGGGAGAAGAGAATATCCTCCTTACATATACCTGTTGCCTTACTGGGCAGGAAGATATGTTGAGGCTATTGAACCGGCAAACTAATAGATGATAGTTTAGTTGTTTAAAAAACAATTTAGCAGGAAATTAAGGAAAAAGGACATAGCTTCGCAAATTAATTAAAAAATGTAATAATTGGAATTATTCTAATAATTTTGACTTTTCTCCAAGGCTAAGGCTAAGGCTAAGGCTAAGGGAGGTAAGAGGTTTTAGAAGTTTAGGGCATAAATAATAAAAGATGGCATACAAAGATTTTACAGATATGCCTGTATGGCAGAAAGCTT